>Ga0163215_100254_pt1 | contig 122577 bp, 128 predicted proteins | sample SynspAceP_FD_185934 | JGI IMG/M metagenome (GOLD analysis project Ga0163215, IMG submission 185934) | Saline lake microbial communities from Ace Lake in Antarctica - Synechococcus sp. Ace-P (Hybrid Assembly) | ecosystem: Environmental > Aquatic > Non-marine Saline and Alkaline > Saline | place...
ACGGTTGTGGGCGAGAGTGTCCGATCTTCTGTGTATGAGTAATTTGGCCCATGCTTCCAAACTGAAGGAGCATGACGACAATGACGATATCCAAGGAAGTATTAGACGAGCTGCTGAGCGGCGTTGAGAACGCGGACAATCTGCTGGGCAACCAGGGCCTGATGAAGGAACTGAAGGTTCGCTTGATGGAACGGATGCTGGGTGCTGAGCTGACCGAGCATCTGGGCTATGAACCGGAGACCCAACCAGCAGATTACCAACGCAATCGGCGCAATGGCACGACGCGCAAAACGCTGAAGGGCAATGATGGGGCGCTGCCAATTGATGTGCCGCGTGACCGTGACGGCAGTTTTGAGCCTGAGTTGATCAAGAAGGGTCAGACCCGGATTGATGGCATGGATGACAAGATCATTGGGCTCTACGCCGCTGGCCTTTCCACCCGTGATATCCGCGCCCATCTTGAGGAGGTTTATGGCCTGAAGGTTTCTGCCGATCTGGTGAGCCGCGTGACCGACGCCGTTCTGGAGGAGGTATCTGACTGGCAAAACCGTGCCTTGGAGCCGATGTATCCGATTGTTTTTCTCGACGCCCTACGCGTCAAAATCCGCGACGCGGAAAGCCGTCAGGTCAAGAACAAGGCCGTTTACGTGGCTCTGGGCGTCACCCCTGAGGGTGAACGCGAGGTTCTGGGGCTGTGGATCGCCAACAATGAAGGGGCCAAGTTCTGGCTCTCGGTGATGAACAATCTGCGCAATCGGGGCGTAGAAGATATCCTGATCGCCGTCGTTGATGGCCTCAAGGGCTTCCCTGACGCCATCAATGCCGCGTTCCCGGATACAACCGTCCAAACCTGTATCGTCCATCTGGTGCGCCATTCACTGAACTTCTGCGGCTGGAAGGATCGCAAAGTTGTGGCCAAGGATCTCAAGCGCATTTATCAGGCCACCGATGACGTTGAGGCAGAGAAAGCGCTCGCAGATTTCGAAGCCGAGTGGGGGCAGAAATACCCCTCAATTGTACCGTCATGGCGGCGCGCATGGCAGGAGGTCATTCCATTTTTCGCCTTCCCACCGGCCGTGCGCAAAATCATCTACACCACCAATGCTATTGAAAGCCTAAACCGGGTCATTCGCAAAACCACCAAAACGCGCGGCAGCTTCCCAACCGACGAGGCCGCGACAAAGCTCATCTACCTGGCAATACGCAACTTCGAGAAAGCAGGCCGCTGCGTCAGAGAGTGGGTTGCCGCACGAAACCAGTTCGCTATCCTATACCCAGAACGGTTCAATAAATGACCCGTCGAAACCGCATGGGCTAAGCCTCATACACAGAGTTTCGGATACTCCCTTGTGGGCTCGACAAAGGGTGTGTCGAAGCTCTCAAGATTTACAGCCCCATCAATGTTCACACGACCGCGCCCTGCCGTGCTGAGAACCGCTGGGTTTGATCCCACCTTCACCCAGCCGAATGCGGGCTTGGTCTGGTATTCCGGATGCACCGCATCGGCAAAGTAGACGGCTTCATCCGCTGGTAACTCACGCATCAGGCGTTCGTAGAATGCGATGAAACCGGTCTGTTTTTCCGCTGATGCCACGCGCGGCAGGGGCTTTGGCTTGCGGTATTCAAAGCCCAGTCGCGCCAGAAGTTTGATGCAGCCAGGATTGGAGTAGTTCAGACCGCACTCAGCCGAAACATGGGCCCTGATCTCGACCGTCGAACGACAGAAGCGTGCCTCCAGCCAAGCGCACAACGCAGTCTCCTGTGCCTGCGTCATACGGGACTGGCTGCCCTTCCAGCCGTCGAAGGCAAGCGCATCCCAGCCATCTTGCCGGTAACTCTTATACCAGCCACGGATGGTATCGTCGTCCAAGTAGAGAAACTTTGCGATCCGAGCGCAATTCTCTCCATCGTCTAACAGCAGGATCGCATTTGCCCGGCGGGCAATGCCGTGGTCTTCGCGCTGGCGACGCACGCAAGCCTCAAGCTCGAGGCGGTCTGCTGAGGAAAGAAAGCCGGGGCGGATCATAGGCATAGCTGAATCGTTTCAAACCCAGCCGTCAAGCCATCAAAATCGGATTCCGCAGGACTCGGAGTATAGCTCATCAACCTCACGCAAAAAGGCGGGTTTTGCCTCGGTACCAGCCTCCGCTACCTTGGCTTCAAGCTTTGCAACTTGGATCTTCCATTCGGCGAGTTGGCTTTCAAACTTCTCAAATTTAGTTTCTGACGTATTCATGTATCTGTCTCCTTGGTGATATCGGCCTGAGCGCCAAAGCGCGCCCATCGGCGTCTCCTACTCATAGGAATTTCTGACGGTAACACGCCGATCATGCCTCAAAGACCTTGGTTCGCCTGTCACCGTCAGAGTAGCATCGCGCGCCGCGAGCGGTTGACGCGATATGGTGAAGGGGACACCAGACCCACGTCATCACAACTAGTTTGGCGGACATTATCGGGCCCGGTGCCCTGATCTGGGTCAGTATACGAACTACACGCGTAATTTACCGTCTAAGAAAAGTTGACGGGATTGCGAATTGCCTTGTGGTGATGCGCCGATCCGGGTGCAAGAAAACAACCACGGGCGCCGTCTTTTCAAGAAAATTGTTGTAATATTCAATTGGAACAAGGTCTTGGCTGCATTTTTGGTGCGACCGGTGACTCACAATTGACCAGGCCAACGATCGCACGGTGCAGGCGAAGCACATTCAGCAGGGCTACCTTCAAGACAAACGCAACGTACTGTCCAATTATGTCAACTAAGCCGCAGAAAAAGCCGGAAAACGGGTAGATCCCAGCTGAAGTCGCCACAAGCCCACCAATAAATAGCGATATCGCCATCTCCATCCGACGACAGTTCTACAGTCGAACTTAGCGTTCTCCTATCGCGCAGGAACGGAGGTCGTCGTCAGCCCGAGAACAAGCCAATCCTGCATGCCGCCGCGGTAATAATATATCCTCTCAGGCGGAAATCCGTCGCGTACCATTGCGTGGAAGGCGGTTGGGCTCTGCGGACAAGCGGGACCGTTGCAGAACGCCACCACTTTTTTCGCAACGGTGCATACCCATCCCTTTGCGTCTCGTGTGCAGCCCAGTTCTTCAAGCCGCTGCGTCACTTCGCTAAAGGGAATTGAGACGCTCCCTGGAATGGTCGCCTTGAGTCGCCACTCGGGCTCTCGCATGTCGACGACGAGAAATTCAGGATCCGCGAGCGCCGCAAGAACCTCGAGTTCTCCCACAGGAATAACGCCCGGAACGGGAACCATCGACTGCAGCACCCCGGTGATAAGTTGCATATCGTTTTGCTGGCGAACGATCTCGACAGGGCCGTCCACGGTTTCGATGACGAGCTTGGTCTTGTCCCCTGTGATCTTGAGCAGATCGGGCATGGGCGTACTCCTTTTATTTAAGGCTTATCCGCAATGCGGTGGCGCTTTCCAGTGAATACGCCCGAAAAGCACCACTGTTACTATTTAAAGTAAAATTATCAGTTTAGTGTTAGGTTACCCCCCGGATGCGGTCGGCCTCAACTTGAAGCACCAAGGCTGGGCCTCAGTGATGAACTTATAGGACAGATGCACCGAAACGGCCGTCGGCTGAGCAGAGACGATCTGCTCGAAATTATTGAGACCCCATTCTGGTCGCCAGGAAGGTGCAGTGACCGCTACTCCACTACACGCGATCGCAGCTGCTCGTAGTCGAAGTTCTCGATGGGATCGACCTCTGCCCCACCGTAGGGCATGTCGTAGCGCGGGCTCGCGGGCGACGATCCGCCGCGGTAGTAGGGATAGGCATAGTAGCCACGACGGCCATAGCTGGCCGCGTCGATCACGATGGCCGAGATCGCGCCGTTCTCGACGATGATGTCCGAAACGTAGCCGTAGCGCGCGCCGTCATTGAGGTGGACGAAATCGCCGATCAAGTCGGTGGCCTTGAAGATTTCGGCACCAGCCACAAGATTGTCGTCGACGTCGGTGGTTGCGTTAGTGTCGGCCTCGGTGATCACCTGTTCTTCGCCCCAGTAACCGCTAAATCCGTCATAATCTTCAATCGCCGCCTCGGTTACCGGCACCTGAGCCTGCTGGATCGTGTCGCCGATCATCACCTCATCCCATGGCACGAAGACATGGGTGTCGCCAATGTCCCAAAAGCCACCGACCTCTGCGACAATGCCAAGCACCTTGCCGTCATTGCTGAAGATGACGTTCTCCACATCGCCGATCTCTTCGCCGGTGGTGTCGATGATCTCGGTCGTGTCGAACATATTCTCGACACTCCAGCCGCTGGAGTAAAGCGTGCCGTAGGTCCAGTCGCTAAGAATCTGAACCTCGTCCTGCGCCATTGCGGGGCCCGCCACCATAAGGGCCATAATGCTTACTGCGAAAGGGAAGGGTGTGGGTCTCATTGTATAGCGCATTGTAATTTTCCTCTCAAATTGAGTTTGTCATAATGCGGGAAGTCGTCTCCGTCTAAATCCCCACAATGAACATTGAAGTGCTGTTAAATAATATACAGACAGTGGAATACTGGTGCCTTGATACAGGTTAGCCTTGGCGGCATTGCGCATAGACGAAGGGTTAATCCCTCCCCACAGTTGAGCCGACATTCCCCAAATAGAGTGCCATCTCCGGCATGTTGCTGCTGATTTTTGTACCCCAATCAAGCCTTTTGGGCCCGCTGTGCCGTCATAGTGGCATCTGACGTACGACCTGAGCGCGATTTCTGGTCTCGATGGCCGGTTTGGCCCAGTTTTTGGCCTGATCGACATCCGTTTGGGCAGACCCGTCGCGCCGCATTCTTTTAGGTTTTGCTGCAGACACCGTCATGGAAGAGTCGGCGGTGCGCGAAGTCGATGGATGGCTGCAAGAATGCGGTTGTATCACTGCTGCCGCACATTACCCGCTTTTACTGTCAGAACAGCGCAATGGGCATCTGATGCTAATTGCTGGGACACACTGCCAATGAGCATTCCTTTCAGATTGCTAAGGCCCCGACGTCCAGAGACAATCAGGTCTGCGCCTTTCGTGTGAGCCACTTCAAGAATGGCTTGCGCGGTAGGCCCAGTCAGCAACAAGGTCGAACTGAGCGGTTGCCCTGTTTCTTTTGCTAAAGTTTCGGCACGCTTTATTATGACGTCACCAGCTTGATGCAGAGCATTTTCTTGGGAAAGAACACTTACTGGCGTTCCGGCAACCCCAGCGGTTGGTTTGTGCAATTCGGGGACGTGAATGACATGCAGGCTCGCTTGATATTTGGCTGCCAAGTCGCAAGCGACTAGCAACGCAGACTCGGAATGATCTGAGCCATCAAAAGCGACAATGATCTCGTTAAACATTTCCACCTCCAGTTGTCAAAATCAACGTTTTCTCAAAGTGCACAAAATGGGTAACGTCTAATAAAGTTTGAGCCACTTTAGACAAAATCACATATTTCCCAACTGTACGCACCTTGACAATTACCCCCGGCCATATCCGCTGCTTTGATCACTTGGATGTCCCTGCAGGTCAAATGCCAACAACAACTTGAATAATGGCCGTTTCACCACCTTGCCAAACGTGCCTATCTCAGTTGCTCATGATCAATTCTCAACATCGCAACCCTGCGGGCCATTCACCTGTCACGCTCGGTGCTGACGTAGTTCGAGTAGCAATTCATCAGCTTGCCGCACCAATTCGCTCTTATCTTCTTCGCCATTCAGTTTGTTGACGCCTTCGAGGAAGATTTTAATCCGTTGCTGGATGGCCGATAGTTCCTGATTCTCAGCTTCTGAGGTCTTGGTTCGTGCGACTTCACCCATACGTTCGTTCAGGGCTTCTTCCAGTTCATGAACTTTTTCATTAAATTCGTTCGGTTTCATCGGTGGTCTCCTTTTGCTGCTGTAATGATTGTAAACATCAACGCTGATGCTATGCGTCCAGAATTCATGCAGCCATCTTATCAATAATATTGGGTCCATATGAAGAAATACGTGGCGTGAGGCGAAATGCAGTTGTCGTGCACGGTAGCCTGAGAGTTTTCTCCCCTTCCCCAAAAACGACGCTGGATTGCGATGGCCGCTGTCTCAAGGTCTGCGAACCGAATTGCCGCCAGCAATGATCTGATTGATCAGGGATGCGACGTTGCCGTGCGTTTCCATTTCGGCATCTGAACCGCTGGCGTTTTCATGCGATACAGCCGCGTCTTTAAGAATGCCCATGATCTCGCTCTCGGGCAGAACCTTTGCATCATTCAGTGCAAGAAGCAGAGCCTCGCAAATGGACAGTGCAGCAATTCCTGAGTCATTGTTATTGTTGGACATATTATCATGTTCCCTGAGAAAGTCAGCGCCCAGTGGTTGCGTCCGAATAGCGCTTATTGCATTGTCTCATATAATCAATAGAGCAGGGCTGATCGATATCAGCTATGCGGACTCTTTTTGATTGAGACTTTATTAAGTTCTGCAGGAAAGACCGTCGCCATGAGAAATAACGCCCTAGAGCGAAAACTGGGAGCATTTGTTGCCCTGTCCGAAACTGAACTCTCGGTACTTGACGAACTGAACAAGCGGCGGCGGACTTTTGTCGCTGGGCGTGATATTGTGGAGCAGGGTCAAACGGATCAATCGGCTTATGTCCTCGCCTCGGGTTGGACCTGCTCCTACAAGCTATTACAGGATGGGCAGCGACAGATTGTCGATTTCCAAATTCCGGGTGATTTTTTGGGACTGCGCAGCTTGTTGATGCATGTATCGGATCACAGTGTCGAGCCGATCACCGATATCGAGGTAACAGAAGTTCTTCGAGATGATCTTTTGGGTGCTTTCACACAGATCCCTCGGCTGGCCACGGCGGTCCTTTTGGCTGCATCTCGCGACGAGGCAATGGTTGTAGAGCATCTGGTCGGCATCGGTCGTCGTAATGCGGCGGAACGCTTAGCGAATTTCCTACTGGAACTTGGGGCGAGATTAACTTTGGTTGGTCTGGGCAGTAAGGCGGGTTTTGAGTGCCCGTTGACGCAATATCTGATGGCTGATGCTGTTGGACTAAGCGCTGTCCACGTCAACCGAGTGCTGCGCCAATTGCGAGAAGATGGTTTGGTTACAGTTCACGAAGGTTTCGTCTCATTCGACGACTATGATCGCCTGGCTAAATTTGCAGAGTTCGACCTCACTTATATGGATCAAATTGGACCACTGCTTAAGTAGAGGAGCGCTAAGAAACTCCAATTGCAGTCAAATAACTGAAGCAGTCTCTGCTAGTCTGCAACATGAGCTTTCGCCGCAGTTCCTCTCACTCGGTCGCCCGTGGTCCAACTGTGGCGTTCAAGATCGATAGGATCACAGCCCTGCCCCCGGTATAGTACTGATCTCCGAAAACATTTTGGTCGAGCAATTGGGCGACGATCTTTGCCCTCCCATCCTGCTGGACCCCGCCGTTGCGCAGAAGGTCCGCAACCAGAAGATCGCGTTCTGCGTCTACGTTGGGATCGATCCGATGTGTCAGTCCCGACTTGCTTCCGACATCAAAACTTACGGTGCCTACAAAGACCACAAGATCGGATGACTCCTGCATGCGAATCCTCCAGAAACGCGCGTAATGGCGTCGGCGCAGACCTTCGGAGGTCAAGGCCTTCTGAAAGCCAAAGTCCTGTGGCCAGCCGTTCAAAAAGACGGATGTGATTGGTGCCGTCTCATAGGGTCTGTCCAGCCAGGCTGCGATTGCCGCCCGTGAAAGCGTCACGACCCCCGGTGGGTCCGCGTGCTGCCAGCCAGCCGCCGCCATTGCATCAAGCAATGTCGTATCGTCCGGGAAATAAAGGATTAAGCTGACAGGTTCTTGAGACGTTCCGATCATGCTTTCGGAACGGGTTGGCAATATACCCTCCCTCAATGCCTTATCGATTGGCACGCTGAGTTGCGCCTCGCACGTCGGTACATTATGTCTGAGCGTCCGGCTGTAATCTTCTAGCACAAACCCTAGTAAGATGGTCGTGACCGCAATGACGCCAGCCGTCGCCCACCAACGTCCCGCGCCTGTCACCTGCATTCCCGATGAGGTCTGACGCAAGCCCAATCGTTCGGCCAAAAATATCCCGGTAATCGCCCAAAGGGTCCCTACCAAATAGCCATTCAGTACATCGCTTAGGAAGTGCTCGCCAAGATAAACACGGCTCAGGCCGACGAGGAACACGAGAGTAAAACAGGAGAGTATCCAAAACAGGTCTTGCCCGATGCGCTCTCGGACAAGGACGTAGGTCAGGAATACGCTCAAAGTGGCAATCGTGGCGCTATGCCCGCTTGGAAATGCGTAACTGCTCTCAACATACAGCGCCACATCTGGCCGTGCACGGGCAAAGACCAGTTTCAACAGCCATACCGAAATCACGTTGCAAACCAGTGTGAACCAGAGGGTAGGAATGTAGTGGCGGCGGTCCCAAATCCACATCAAGATGGTTGCTGCCAAACCCACCAATATGGCCGCTTGCCAGTATCCCAGCCCAGTGACAATAGTGAAGAACCGCGTCAGACCATCACTGCGTACGGTCAATACGAGGCTTGAAATGTGCGAGTCTGCTTGGACCAGCGATCCATGATCAAGAAGTCGCAGAACCGACTCGACGTAGAGTCCCAGAAAATAAAGAAATGCTAGTCCCAGAAATGTCGCCGGCAGACCGGAAAATGTTTGACGCGATACCCGTCTGGTAAGGAAATAGAACAGTTTCGGGCACCGAGCGAAAAGGGCCCGGAAGTCCTGATTATCACGGACTGTAAGGGCTACCGAACCCAGGACGGAGGACAAAAAGGACCAACTCCGCCGGAGTCGTGAGATCAGAAACCACAGCAGCAGCAAGACCGACATCAAGCCAATGACCCAATACGCCCAGAAGCCGATAGCCTCAATGTTGGAGAGCAGGTTACTCACCATCGCATAGGGCTAAGTACTGCCGACATTAGTCCACACCATACTCCAGCATCCTTTCCAGTCCTTCGGCCAGAAACTCTCCGACCTCTGGCTGTCCAAGAAAATAGCGACTTACAGAGCCCGCGTGCTGTTGCCGGGCGAGCACTTTCGTCTGCTCCCATGCTTCAGGTTCCGCATCGCCTCGGCCGATCCAGAATAGGGCGACCAGCCCATCCTGCTGCTCGTTATTCATGCTTTCGATCTCTTGGCGGATTTCATCACGGCTCAGATCACCTGCAGTCTCTTGCAAGTTTGCGGCCACCTCGTCGTCCGAGGCATTGCCGCCAAGGTCGGAAATATCCGTCCCCTCTTTCGCCATGACGGCGTTGAACCGCAGCACCAGTTTCTCGATCTCGGTACTGTTAAAGGGAAGCGCAGCCATTGGCATCTCCTGCTCATAAAGTCGGTACGATAGCACGCCTGCCAAGCCCCACACTGATGTCGATCAATAAGGGGTGGCACGCATGCGTTTTGGTCTGGGGCCACAACAAGCGGCCCACCAAATACCGGCACCTATGCTGAACAAAGCGGGCGCCACTCGGAGAGAGCAGCGCCACGGTTGAGCTTGGAATTGGCGCGTGAGTAAAGGTAGCTCCAGGTTGAAACGCTTGTGAAGGGAAGAGTGCACGGCGGCGAATTTCTGCAACGGTCCCTTACTATGGAGGCCCAATATCGCTTGTTCTCGTCGTCGAAATGGCTGGTGAGGATTTGCACCTCGGTTTTCAGCCAGCGCCAAATTTCCTGTCTGTTCGCATTTCCGATGACCTTCACCGCATAGCCATAAGAACGCAACATATCCGCTACCACAACATGCGGCTGACCGTAGAATTCCAACGCCGCTTTGCGATCATGGCGTTTTGTGATGAAAGATTCCTGAACTTAACCTTCGTAGTGTACAGCCCGTCAAAGGTAGCGCGTTTCACAACTTATTTTTACAAAAATCTCGTCCAGAAACCGTTGTCAGTTCCAGCATGCGCGCAGTTGTTAAACGCGTTTCCAACGGATTTCGGCTGCTAAAATCGGGCCGTACTAATTCCGCCAAAACCGAACGGTCTCCTGACTGATATCGATGCTGCGCTCGTGCAGCGGCTTAGACAATTCGAAGGGAAAGTCGAAATTTGACATGCGTCATCACGGCCAAGCGAATGACCTCGGGGCTGGTTTTGAAGTAGCAAAATGGCGAAGGTTTTGTCATCCGCAAACGCTACGAAACCACCCTGCCCTGCTCAAGTCAGTTTCTTCTGACACGGCCGTCCGTGCCGATCTCGAGCCCGACGATTCGATCCGTCTATTCTCCGGGCATCATCAAATCCAGCACGATCAGATCGAATTGTCCGCCCGCAGGCTTTGCATTCATATCGGCTGCAGCGCGGGTTTCGCGATGGTCATCCACAAAATGGATATAGAGCTGATCTGTCTTGGTGATACTTCTAACGATTGCCACGCGGCTTTCCCGGGGAGATTTGTCACGAAATGTAACAACCTCGGCTTTAGTTTCCGAGCGATACAAACGCGCTGATTCACATCAGTGCGTAAACATCTAGCTCTGCCATATGTAATCCACCGCAATCTTATCACGAGGTGTTATCATGAACCGCAGAACTATTCTCGCGGCGACCGTCCTTTCCGCCACAGCAATCGGGAGCGCCGCTTTCGCAGATTCCAATCACGGACATCAAGGCCAACCTGGGTCGAATGACCGAGAGGGCGTGATGATGCAGGACGGCGGTCCCGGGATGATGGGCATCATGCAACGCATGCATGGTAGCATTATGGGCGATGGCATGATGCAGATGTTCGACGCGGATGGCGACGGCACAGTGACGCCCGAAGAGTTGCGCACGCAACTGCAGGCTAGCTTGACCGAATATGACGGCAATGGTGACGGGTCGCTTTCCATCGCCGAGTTCGAGATCCTTCACAGCGCGATGATCCGCGAAGCGATGGTTGATCGGTTCCAGTACCTTGATGCGGACGGAGACGGGGCCGTCACTGCCGAAGAAATGACTGCGCCCGCGACCAAGATGGAACGCATGAATATGATGCGCGCCGGTCAGGGACAGATGCAGGGCCAGCCCGGCAGCGGCCAAGTAATGGGCAACGGCACCATGATGAACGACAACTAAGCACGTGGGCGTCGGCATAAGGCCGACGCCGGAATCGCTTGGTATGAATGGAGGTTATCATGATGGGTTTCGGCATGGGCGGTATCTGGATGCTGCTAGTTATCATATTGATCGTGCTGGGGATCCTGGCGCTGTTCAAATACCTATCAAAATGATCGAGAGGAGATCGAATTGGCCTATAGCGCACTTGGCTTGACCGGCCGGATGTTTCTGGCGATCCAAAGCTGTCCAATCGTCAGCGCGGTGCTGTCAGTTGGTGCCCTGTGGATTGCTTTATATCATTGCCGTCGTCACGTAGCCGGTTGGGCTGCGGGTCAAAATCGCGACATTCCTTTAGGGAGAGGTGCATTTACGTGCAACGCACTTTGCGCGCTTCTGCTGCCAACAGATGTATCTGCCAACAGACGGATCGCCGCCACATGACAACTCTCATCACCATCTTTCTGGTTCTCGGTCTGTCGGTTCTGTTCACGGCAGGGTTGCGGACTGCAAGCGGAACAGACCTTGCCGACCATATCACCAACCCGCAGCAACGTCCGGTGCTGGGTGGCAGCGACCCCAAAACGCACGCATGGCAACGATTTCACGTCCGCTATTACACGATGACGTTGGTGTTCGTCGCCTTCGAGATGGAGATGATGTTCATGTATCCTTGGGCCGTCGTCTTTGTCGAGGAAGGTCCCAAGGCATTGGCCGAGATGGGCATGTTTCTCACGATTTTGTCGGTCGGCATCCTCTACGGCTGGCGCGAGGGGATATTCCGGTGGGAATAACATGGATGGCCAAACTGGCCTCGCAAGCCCCAGTGCCGGTGTTCGTGGCGCAGGGTGACGACGCACCAGCCGAAACGGCGCGGCTTTGCCTAAACTCGACGCTGACCATCGTCGAGACCCCTCGTGCAGCGGCTATCTTGCTTGTTGCCGGAACGATCCCAGCATCGCTCATCCCAAACCTGCACCGTCTGCATGACCAGCTCCCCCATCCCCGAGCGACCGTTTTCTGGCAAGCCGAGCCGACCGACCTGCTGTCCGAGGCCGTGACAGTTAGGAACGATGATAATCTCGTCTCCGTCCTGACCGATACCCGGAGTAGCCTGCTGTCCGGCAGCCACGGCACCGAGGCGGACCTGCTGCCGGACGCGCCGCCGAACGAATGGCGCGGCGTTGGTTCACATGGGCAGGGCGGCAAGGGGATGATGGGCGGCACGCCTTACGGACGGCCGATGGCGATGACCGCCGCCGACTTTCGAGACGGCCTAGAATTGGATGCCTATACCGCCGATTTCGGACCGTTCCTGCCGATGTTCCCGCCCGGCCTAGTGTTGACGCTGACCTTGCAGGGAGACGTGATTCAAAAGGTCTCAGTGGTGCATCTGCCCTTCGCGGGCGAGGGTAATGCTGGCGCGGCGCTGTTGCGTCTTTTGGGCCTGCCCGCGCTGGCCAAACGGCTACTTCGAGGTCCGTCTGACGACGCAGATTTCAAGCGGCTGATCCGACTGTCGGGCGTGCGCGCCGCGATCCCGCCCGGTCTGGGCTGCGCCTCTAACGGCTCGGACGTACGCGAGCGGTTTGAGCGGCTGACGACCGATCCGGGAAACCCAAGCAAAGTGCACGTAGACGGGGTCGGCCTTGGCGATCTGCTGATCGGGCTGGAATGGCATGAGGCGATGCTGGTGCTGAACAGTTTCGACAGAACGTCCTTGCGCGCCATCTGCGCCAATACCTCCTCACCTGAGCCGGAGGAGAAAAACGGCGATAGCATGGACCATGAGGGGCACGCAGGGCATATGTCATGACCTTCGCGCCCGCCCTGACCACGCTGATCTTGTTTCTGGCTATCGGGATATGGATCGCCGCCATTCTCGACGCTGTGTTTTATCGCCGTATCTCCGGACAGGGTGGCGTGTCGGTCCTGTCCCCGTTTTACGCAGCGGCTGCGCATCTGTCCCGCCAGCGCCTGACGACCGAGGCTCCAGACCGGCTGAACTGGTATCTGGCCATCGCGGGTTATCTGGCTATTGCCACCATCGGCCTTGCCGTCGTGCCTTTCGGCCCCGAGACCGCGGTGATTGGCATCAAGACGAGCGTGGTACTTTGGGGCGCTTGCGAGTCGCTGGTGGTGGTTCTGGTGTTTCTTCATGGCTGGTCGCCAAATTCGCCGCTCGCCCTGATCGGCGCCTATCGCTATGTCGCTATCGGTCTGCCGATCATGTTGCTCAGCATGTTTGTGTTGATCGCCGCAGCTCTGCCGGCCCGGTCGCTCGACTTGCGCGACATCGTGGCGTCTCAGGAAGGGTTGTGGAACGTCATTCGCCAGCCGCTCGGCCTGCCGTTGTTCCTGCTGCTGGGCCTGTCTCTGACCCTGCGCGGACCGTTCGACTATGCCGATAGCGCCGATCTGGCGGGCGGCACCTCGGTTGAGGATTCGGGTGCCAACCGGGCGGGATGGCAGGTGGCGCGGCTAGCCATGCTGGTTGGATTTTCAGCCATCGCGGCGTCAACCTTTCTGGGAGGCTATCTGGGGCCGGTCCTGCCAGGCATCGTTTGGCTGGCGATCAAGACGCTGATCTTGATGGCCGTGGTCATTGGTCTCACGCACCTGCTCGCGCGAATGCCGGTGGCGCGGATGCTCGGGTTGATTTGGAAATTTCTACTGCCGATCGCCTTCGTCGATCTGCTGCTGGCTGGACTGGTGGCGCTGGCATGACCAATCTCGCCTTCTACACTCTTTCGGCCCTCGCGATCTGGAGCGGCTGGCGCGTGTTCCGCGTCGACTCGATGATCCGGGCGACTTTTGCGCTCATGGTGTCGTTCATCTGTGTTGGCGGCATCGCGTTGCTGATGTCAGCCGATTACATCGGCATCGCCACCGTCTTTATGATGGCGGTCGAGATGATGGTGATGGGACTTTTCATGGTGATGTTCATGATGAACCCCGCAGGTCTGAATCCGATGCAGATGGTGCACCAGCACCGCTTTTCGATAGGGGCGGGGATCGCGGCATTCATCGGGCTGACAGTCGCGGTGCTGGCGACGAACCTGCCGAACAATCCCCTGCCCGCGGGGCGCGACACCCTGCATGATCTCGGGGTTGAACTGCTCGGTGGGTCGATGCTGATCTTTGAGACGGCGGGGGTGACGTTGCTGGCGACCATGGTCGGCGCAGTGGTCCTGTCGAGCCGTCCCGGGCGCTTTGGCGACTCCGACGCAGGCGCTGTGCCGCCGGGCCTGCAACCGGGCGGCCAGCCCGCAGGGCGCAAAGTGGAAAAGAGTGGAGGACATGGGGGGCATGGCGGCGACAGCAGTCATGACATGAACATGAAGGGTGCGCCTAAAAGCGATGACGCGCCACACAAGCGCCATGGCAAAATGCCCGAAGAGGAGTCTTGAGATGACGCTGACCGCTATCCTCGTCGTTGCGGCTGCCTTGTTCGGCATCGGACTATTCGGCGCATTATCGCAAAAATCCTTTGTCATGTTAATGATGGGGCTTGAGCTGATGCTGAACGGCACGCTACTTGCTGCCGTCGGTTTCTGGGCCTTCACGCTCGAAGGCGCACCAAAGGGGCAATTGCTGGCGACCCTCGTCATGGCGGTTATGGCAGTGGAACTGGCGATCGGTTTTGCGCTGGTCGTCGCGGTCTATCGTAAGCGGCAGGCCGATGTGGTTGAATCGCTTGGGACGCTGAAGCAATGACGCTCTGGCTGCTCCCTCTTTTGCCCTTTATTGCTGGAATCACCATCGCCACCATGGGTGACCGGTCGCGCGCCTGGCTGGGCACGCTTGCCATTGTGGTACTGGGTGCAACGCTCACTCTTGCGCTACTGGCCGCGGCGCAGGGCTGGAGCGCGACACTGATCTGGTCAGATACGATCCGGCTGTCAGCGGAATTCATGCCAATCTCGGCCGCCGTCGCTGTGATGGTGCCTGCCGTAGCACTTGCCGTTACCTTTCACGCCACCCAGCACGAGGAGACGCGCGGCTTAGGTCGGCTGACCGGACTGCTGATCGTGTTCACCGGTGCTATGGAACTGGTCGTCGTTGCCAACGATCTGCTAACCTTGCTGATTGGCTGGGAACTGATTGGGGCCTGTTCCTGGGCTTTGATCTCGCACAAGTGGCGAGAAATCGAAAATACGCACTCCGGCCTTTATGCCTTCGTGATGACGCGGTTCGGCGACCTAGGCCTTTTCGCCGCTGTCATGGCGCTGTTCGCAGCCACCGGATCGTTTGATTACGCGGGGATCGCGACGCTGCAAGGACCGCTGCAATGGATCGTCGCCTACGGTATTTTGCTGTCGGCGGCGTCCAAGGCCGGACAGGTGCCGTTCGCGCCCTGGCTGTTCCGCGCCATGGCTGGCCCCAGTTCGGTCTCGGCGCTGCTGCACGCGGCGACGCTGGTGGCGGCGGGCGCATATATCCTTGCGCGTCTACAGCCCTCGCTAACGCTCGCGCCCGGTTTCGGGGCCACGACCATCGCCATCGGACTGGCCACTGCGCTGGCCGGCGGCGTCATCGGCGTGTTGCAGAACCACGCCAAACGGCTACTCGCGGCCTCCACCTCGGCACAGCTTGGCTTCATGTTTGTGGCCGTGGGTGCGGGTTATCCGGGGGTCGCGGCGCTGCACCTGATCGTCCACGCAACGTTCAAGGCACCGCTGTTCCTGTCAGCGGGCCTGGCGGGCAGTGCAATAGGCAGTTACCGGCTGGATCAGATGCGGTTGGGTCAGGCGATGCCGTTTATTGCTGGGCTAGCTGCGCTCGCGACGGTTGGCCTGGCCGGGCTCCCCGTGACCGGCGGCGGCTGGAGCAAAGAAGAGGTCGTCAAGGCTGCGGAACACGCCGGGTTCTGGCTGGCGCTGGCGGTGATGATCGGTGGTGGGCTAAGTGCCGCCTACGCCACACGGTTCCAGCTTCTGGCCTTTGGCCGCTGCGACGAGGACAATTGCGACCGGGAGGTTTCTGTGCCCAGCTGGCCCGAAACCCTCGGTATCGCCATTTTGGCTGTGATGACTTTGGCGTTGACCATGCTGTGGTTCTCACCTGTCGCCGACGCTGCTGCTTTGGGCAGTTTGCTGCCCAAAGGCACGGCGCTGGCATTCAGTTTGTCCCTGGCCTTTGTTGCCACCGGTGTTGCGGGCGGGGTGTATCTGGTGCGGCACTATCCGGCGCTCGGCGCGACCGGCGCTGCCGCCGCCGCGTCTGACTGGCTGGGCCTGCCGACGCTGATTACCGTTGCCGTGGTGCGCCCGGTCGATGCGCTGGCGCGCGCTGCAGCTTGGGCCGACGATCACGTCATCGACGCAGGACCCCGCGGCGTGGCTGTATTGGGCCGCCGGGGATCGACATTTATTGCCGCTGCCGACAACCAAGTTGTAGATCAAGGTATCCGCTGGACAGCCGTCTTCGGTGACTGGCTGGCGCGGGTCAGCGACCGTTTTGGCGAGGCAGTGTCTGACGGCATCCCCGAAGGCACCGCGCGTCTGACCGGGATGATCGGCCATGACCTGCGCCGCCTGCAGACCGGTTTCTCGCATCGCTACTACGCCTATATCATTGGCGGCGTCTTTGTCGTCGTCGCCATTCTCGCCGCAGGAGCATGACATGCTGACACTCGCCATCCTCATACCGATGCTGGGCGCCTTGGCGCTGATCATTCTGCCTAGCTTGAGTCAGAGCAACGCGCGAATTTTGGCGATAGGGGCCTCTACCCTGTCGTTCCTCATGCTGCTGATCGTTTGGGCAAGGTTTGACACTAGCGTGGATGCCCCCGCCTTTCAGGCGTTCGCTGAGGCCGCGTGGATCCCGTCGCTGGGGGTCGCCTGGCGTGTTGGAGTGGACGGTATGTCGCTAGCACTCTCGCTGATGAGTGGGGTCCTGTTTATTGCCTGTATCTCCTGGCCGATGGAAAACCCCGAACGCCTGCGCGCCTACTACGCATGGTTCCTGTTTTTGGAATCGGTCTCGCTCGGCCTTTTCCTCGTGCTCGATCTGCTGATCTTCTACGTTTTCTTCGACCTTAGCCTCGTCGGCATGTTCTTTCTAATCGGGCGTTGGGGCCATGGCGATGCCGAACGTGCGGCGCTCAAATTCTTCATCTACACGCTGGCCGGATCACTCGCGATCCTGCTGGCGATCATTGGGTTGGTGTTGTCAGTCGATCCTATCACCTTCGACATGCGGGCGCTGATCGCAGCGCAGCCACTGGCCGGGATGGACCTGCGCGGCGGGCTGATCTTGCTAGGTTTTCTGGTCGGTTTCGCCGTCAAGGCACCGCTGTTTCCAGTGCACACATGGCTGCCACCTGCGCATGTCATGGCACCGGGTCCGGTGTCGGCGATCCTTGCGGGCGTGCTGCTGAAGATGGGCACCTACGGCATTGTCCGCATCCCTTTCCAGATGATGCGTGAGACCTTCGCGGATTATGCCTTGCCGCTGGCTATCGTCGCCCTCGCCTCAATCCTCTGGGGTGCCATTGTGGCATTAGGGCAGACCAATCTGAAACGGCGCATCGCCTACACTTCTGTCAACCACATGGGCTACACAGTGATGGGAATTGCGGCAGCAGGCGCGCTGCTGACGGGGGCCGAAGGCGCGCGCGAAATGGCGCTGACGGGGGCGGTGGTCGAGATGGTCGCGCACGGCTTGATCACTGGTGCACTGTTCCTAATTGCCGGCGGGTTCTGGGCACGGAGCGAGACCTACGATCTTAACGCCTTCGGCGGATTGGCCAACGTCGCGCCGCGCCTAACCATGGCCGCTGTGATCGCAGCCTTTGCAAGCCTTGGGCTGCCGGGGCTCGCAGGTTTTGTGGCTGAGGTGCAAATCTTCGTCGGTACCTTCGCGGTCTTTCCCTGGATCGCCGCAATCGGCCTTCTGGGCATCCTCATTACCGCCGCACTATTTCTGCGGTTGCTACAACAGCTTTTTTTCGGCGACCTCCCAAAAGACCACGAAGGATTTCCCGATGTCAGCCTACGCGAGGGAACCGTGCTCGCCGCGCTGCTGGCGTTGGTGGTCCTAATTGGCATCTATCCCCGCTGGCTGCTCGATCTGATCGGCAGCGCCACTTCAGCCATCATAGGGGGCTAGCCAAGTGCCGATCGGCGACGTAGCCCCAGAAATCTCCATCATCGTCGCGGCGGTCCTTGCTCTGCTGTTCGCCGCGTTCGCACCGCGCCGGATGCAAGCCGGATCGGCGCTCATTGCTCTTGCGGGCATCGCCATCGCAGTCGCCCTGTTGCTTGCGCAACTGGGCGAAACCCGGTTTACATTTTCAGGCACTTGGGCGCTGGATGGAGCGAGCCTTTGGGCGCGGTTGATGATCCTGATTTCGACGGCCTTCTGTATCCTGCTGTCGCCCGGCTGGTTTCGGACTGACCCGCGCCACGGCGAATACTACACGATCCTGCTGCTAGGGGCGCTCGGTGCCATGGCGATGGCCGGGGCGGGCGATTTGCTGCAACTTGTGATTGCCGTGCTGCTATCGTCGGTCACTGGCTACACGCTCGCCGCATGGCACCGAGACTGGGCATTGTCGGTCGAGGCCGGCATGAAGTATTTCCTGATGGGGGCGCTGGCGAACGCGCTGCTGATCACCGGCGTCACTCTGATCCTGGGCCTGCTCAGCTCCAGCGAATATGCCGATATCGCCACCGCACTAAAGCTCGGTAACGGATTGTCGCCACTGCTGTTCGTGGGCTTTGCCCTCACAATCACCGGAGTCGCCTTTAAGCTAGGCGCGGTGCCAGCACATGCGTGGCTGCCCGACGTGGCTGAAGGCGCGCCGGTGCCCTCGGCTGCGTTCCTGACCGTGGTGCCCAAAATCGGCGCGGCAATTGCGCTGGCCCGACTGGTTCAACTCGTGCCACCTGAATTCCTAGGTCTGCGGCCACTTATCGCCGTGCTGGCGGTGGCGACGATGACGCTTGGAAACCTTGCGGCCCTTTGGCAGGACGATCTGCGCCGCCTGATCGGCTGGTCCTCGGTGGCGCAGGCCGGCTATCTGCTGATGGCGATCACGGTGCTAGGCCTCAGTCCCGATGCCCTGACCGCGCTGCTGGTCTTCGTGGCCAGCTACGCCATCGGCAACCTCACCGCCTTTGCCGTTGTCGCACATTTGCGTGGTCGTACTGCCTTGAACGACTATGACGGACTGGCAAAGCGGCGACCGGTCGCGGCAGCGGCGCTCGTGATCGCGTTCCTGTCGCTCGTTGGCATTCCACCCACGGTCGGTTTCTTGGGCAAGCTCACGCTGTTCATTGCGACAATCGACGGCGGTTACACTTGGCTGGCGGTGGTTGCCGCGGCCAATACAGTTGCGTCTCTATTTTACTATGCCCGGGTCATGGGGCGGGTCTATTTCGGCGTCCCACCAGAAAACGTCGCAGTGATGGGGCGGTTAAGTTGCTCTGCGATGTGGATTGCGGCGATTACAGTGATCGTCAGCTCCGTTCTGGTCGAAACTGCCATCGTAGCTTTCGGCCTGAGCCAACTGTTGCCAATCTAGATGCTCCAAACGACAAACACACGCCCCATAAGGCGAGTAACTGTGGGTCCTGTATTTGATCGTGACACCAGCCAAGACATGGCCCATCTGTCTCCAGCGTCGATTGGCCGGAAACTGCCTTACTTGGAATCCTGGCGTTGCTGGGTTCGAACGGATTGCCCCCTACTCAAACTTCAGAAATAATTTGGTATACGGCACCATATTCGGCACATGCGAAGCGCTAGGCGGGGTAGGACGGAAAATCATCAATCAAACGTCGGTAAAACTCCACCATGTTGTGAACTTCCATCAAAAAGAATCGAATTTCATGAACCCAGACCAACCTACGTCAGTGTGGGAGAACGAAGGCGGTGCAATACTCCCTATTGTTCCTTGGGCGTTTAACCAGTCTGGATGAACATGAAACACGCGAGACAGAATGTCCCCCTCGTCCCCCCCTATCGCGCGTGTTTCATATCTCCGGACCGTCCGCGAAAAGACACCTCAATGACACGCAAAGCCAACAAGCCACTTGATGCCGCAAAGCAGACGCTCAAGTAACACTGCTCGCATGAGTTAACGGCGTGGTTGCCGGGCGACACTTGCTTGGCGACCGCGTTCAATTGAGAGAGCCGACGCCTCGTAGGGCTTATCGGTTCCTCCCTTACCTAAGGATACTTCAATGTACGTGAAAGCCATTATTCTCCTGCCGGTCTTGTTTGGTCTTGGCGGATGTCTCGGAAACGATACCGAACGCGGCCTTGCCGGTGCTGCGGGCGGCGCTGTGATTTCCGGAGCGACCGGCGGAAGCCCGGTTACAGGCGCTGTTATAGGCGGCGCTGCAGGTTACTTTTGCAGAGACCTGAACGTGCCCGGTTGCCGGAACGAATAGAGGGTTAGAACCCGTTGGTGCGAGCGGTTGATCCAATTTCCCTCGGACACCGACAGACACCGGTAAACTGCAGAGAATACGGTAATGAGTCGTAACTTCTTGTTCGTCTTGATTGGGGCGCTTATCGTTTGCGCCATCGGGATCAGCTATCTGTATTATCAGGAACACCAAAGCGGTGTCGACATCCAGATCGACGAAAAGGGTATTATGATCGACGGGAACTGATCAAACCAGTGCTGGCGAAACCTCGCAACGCTGATCGAAATTGAAACGCGCAGCACAACTTAACATCTGGGCCAATGAGTGCTCCGGTCGCGCACAACAGCAAAGGAAACGCTATGTCACTTGGTACGATCCTGATCATTCTGCTCGTCATTTTCCTGCTTGGCGGTTTCAGCGGACGCTTTGGCGGGTATGGCTACGGCTACGGTCATGCGGGGACCGGTGTGCTTGGCACAGTCCTCATTATCGTGGTCATCCTGATGCTACTTGGCCGAATCTAATGCTCCGCATATGCGCGGCGACATCATGCCAGCAACGGTCCAACCTGATCCAGATACGTCCGCTCGAATTTTGCATATTCGGCCAGACGATCATAGTCATCGAACGTAACGAAGCCATCGCGAAACGTCACCATTCCAGCTTCGCGCAGCGTTCGCAGGACCCGATTGACGTGTACAGAGCTGAGCCCCAGTGCATCTGCCAACAGATACTGGGTCAAAGGGCAGGCGTAGCCCGTCTTGCTGCCCAATCCGACGAGGGTAAGCCGCGCACCAATCTCTAACAAGAAATGCGCCACACGTACGTCCGCCTCGCGACGCCCGATATTGATCAAATGCTCGACAACCATTGCCTCATCACGTGACGCAGCCCAAAGAACAGCAGTGGCCAGCCGCGGCGTGTCCGAAAACGTCTTCATAAGGTCCGACACATGCACTTCTGTCACTTCAATGTCAGTGACCGACTCAACGCTGTGATCCGACAGGTGCAACACGACGCTGCGCAACCCAAGGAAATCGCCCGGGATCTGGAAATCGACAATCTGCCGCTGACCATCCTCCAGAAGCTTGTAAGAACAGGCCCAGCCAGAAATGAGGATGTACGCAGCCTGATCCGATTGCCCTTGATGCACCAGATCGCGCCCGGCGACAAAGGTGCGGCGACGTTTGTGCAGGCCTTCCAGTACGGACAGTTCAGCCTCTGACAAGGCGACGAAAGCGCCCAGTTTGCGCGCGAATGGCGTATTCTTCATCATGGGCCCCTTTCCACAAATCGTGTTGGTCACTTATCCGAGCGAAACCGACCGGACTGATGTCGATCAGCTCAAAGGGACCGGATCTTTGACAGACTGTATTTACCGCCGCACAGGCTTCCTGCGCGCGCGCAATAACCATGAGAGGCAACAGTATGTCTAACCATAGCACGACTTCTGGTGTGGCCGCCTTATCAATCTGCGAAGCGCTGCTTCTTGCGCTGAACGATGCAAAGGTCCTGCCAGAAAACGAGATCATGGGCGTCCTCAAAGATGCCGCCACCGCAAATGAAAATGCAGGGGGTTCTGACATTGAGATCAAAAACCATAAGGCAGTCGCCGCACTGATCAACCGGATCATCACAGGTGGAAATTCTGTCCGTAGACCCTGATTGAGGCGTTTTACCATTTGCGACAGTTTGGCAGCCAAAGCGGATTGGCGCCGTCATAGCACAGACCCTGACCACAGCCGCACTGACCCAACAATCACGCATCTTCAGCCACAGTTAGAACCTGAAATGCTGGCAAATCCACAAAGGAATATCGAATGTCTGAACTCATCGTCGTTGCCTATGACACACCCGCCAATGCGGAGGCCGCACGTTATGAACTCTTCGGAATGGCAAAAGAATATCTTGTGGAGATTGCGGATGCCGTTATCGCGACAGCGGACAACGACCGGAACATCAAGCTGGACCAGATGGTCAATATGTGGACCGTAGGTGCCACCGGTGGTGCGTTTTGGGGCCTTCTAGCCGGTCTTATCTTTTTCAATCCCTTGTTGGGCTTGGCCGTTGGGGCTGGTGCAGGTGCCATTTCAGGCGGTCTTTCTGATTACGGTATTGACGACGACTTCATGAAGGACGTTTCAGGTGCTCTGCAACCGTGTCAGGCCGCGCTGTTCATGATGATGCGGACCGAAGCCTCGGACCGCGTCATTGAGCGCCTGAGCAAGAAAGGCGGACGCATTCTGCGCACGAACCTCGATTCGGATGCCGAAAACCATCTTCGCAACCACTTCGACACCAAACACGCCGAGATGTCCGAGAAACTCTCAAGGGAATAATGCGCAAACAAGGCGGGCACCAGTTTTGTCAAATGAACTACCCACGCTTTGATCGAAAGCTCAATGGCATGACTTTTCGATCAAACCACAAAACGACGATCAGCTGGCTCGCGTATGCTTCTTGTCGCGTCCTTGTTCGTGCTTCTGGCGACCTTCGCCTTGCATGTCAGTTGACGGCATGTGCCCGATCCGACACGTACGCGCTTAATTTTCGCCTAGAACCGCTTAATGTGGTCTTATGTTGATTTATTTGCCGCAGCCTTTGCGCTGCAACCTAGTCTCGAGATGCACATATTTTGCACATAGGCGCCCGTTGTCATCATTAAAACTATGGCGAAACTGTCCACTCATCCACGGGGAGCTTCTCTTGTCGAACCGGACATTCACCGTCTCCGCCGGGATTCAGGCGGCGGGCCTTGTGATGGTGATCTGGGTCACGTCGCAGTGGCCGCCCTCGAACGCCCCGGCGCAAGAGGTGAGGTACAGATTCCACATCCGCCGGAATCGGTCATCGAAGCCCAGCCGCGAGATTTCCTCCCAGTGCTCGTTGAAGCTGTCATGCCAACGCCGCAGTGTCTGGCTGTAGCTGTCGCCGAACTCGATCGAACCGCTGACCTGCAACCCGGCACGGCGCACTTCGTCGCGCAGCGCGTTGGGCGACGGCAACATCCCGCCGGGAAAGATGTGTTTCTGGATGAAATCCACGCCCTTGCGGTAGGTCTCAAAGCGCTCGTCCTGCACTGTGATGATCTGCAAGGTGGCGTTGCTGCCCGGTTTCAAGCGGTCGCGAACGACCTGAAAGTAGGTCGGCCAGTATTTCTCGCCGACTGCCTCGAACATCTCGATGCTGGCGATGCCATCGTAAACCCCGCGTTCATCGCGATAGTCCTGCATCCTGATTTCGACGCGATCCTGCAACCTCTTGGCCCGGATCCTTTCCACCGCGTAGTCGTGCTGCTCTTGCGAGATCGTCAGTCCGGTCACGTGCAATCCACGCTCCGCCGCGGCATATTCCGCGAAACCGCCCCAGCCGCAGCCGATTTCCAGCACATGATCGCCAGGCTGCACGCCCATCTGGTCCACCATGCTTTCGTATTTTTGATGCTGTGCCTGTTCCAACGGCTCCTGCCCGCCTCGAAAGAGGGCTGCCGAATAGGTCATCGTCTCATCCAGCCAAAGCCGGTAGAAATCGTTGCCGAGGTCGTAATGCGCAGCGATGTTCTTACGTGCTTGCCGCTTTGAGTTCCCACGCAGCCTGTGCCGCAGGTTCTCGAAGGCGCGCACCAGCGCCATGCCGGAAAAGCCATCGTAAAGCGCGTCGTTGCTGACACGCAGGAGGTCCATGAATGCCTGCAGGTTCGGCGTGGCCCACCAGCCATCCATGTAAGCCTCGGAAAAGCCCAGATCGCCCTCGCGGATCAGGCGCGCGAACAGATCGGGGTTGCGCACCTCGATCATTGCCACCGGACCCGGGTGGCGGCCTTCGGCGCTAAAGACGCGACCATCGCTCAGCACGAAATCGAGCCGCCCGTTCTCCAGTGACTGCGCCACGTTGAACACCTGCGCGAAGTAGCGCGGCAAGTCGGTCTGGTTTTTTACACAGGTCAGCATCATGATCCCATCCCGCAGTCCATTTAACTTGCGGCCCCATGCTTGGCGTCAGGGATGTAGTGACGGGCCATCCGCACCTCGAACGCCGCGTCCACAGGAACGGAAGGGTCATAGGTTGGGCTGTCCATGACAGTTTTCCGATCAACATCCAGATTGACCAAACTCTCTGCCCATGACACGTCCTTGGCAGAGCGTGGCGAAATCAGGACGTGTTTGCCCGGCCACCAGTTCTTTGTATCCACGGTCAGGAAATGAATCGTCCAGTCTGTATCGTCGATCAGAAAACCATCGACATGACCGATGGTGCCATCGGTGGCCTGCAGATTATAGCCGGTCACGGCATCGATGCTGCGAAGATGGGGTTCATCGCCCTGATGCCGCCTGGCGTCAAGCGCGTCCTGACGCCGTCGTGAATCAGCGTAATGCGTCTCTGACATGCCCGCCGTCCAGCCGCCATAGCCGCCCATGTAGAAGCCGTTTCCCCAATAGGGACTCAAGTTGTAGTAGCTATACATGCGTTCTTCGTGCTGCCGCGACATAGGTTTATGCGTGTCGATGGCCGGGCTGTCCTTGACCGATGCCATTGTCAGGCGGACCGGAAAACTGCGGGCGGACGTATCCGGGTGACCCAGAACCGAAACCGGCAGCAGCACCTTGCGCCCAGACAGCCAAGTGCCTGTGTCGACGACGATCCAGCGGAGTGTCCAGCTTTCGTCATCGAACAGGAAATCCGTCACGGTGCCGATGCTGCCGTCGGTCGCGGTGATCTTGAAAATCTTGAGAGTCGAAGCCTCTATTAACATTGGGTGTTTTCCTTTTTTCTGACCAAGTTTGGCGCGCCTACGGCCGCAGCCGGTTTTGCGTCGTAGTGTTCGCCGCGTAAGGCGGGTTCGGAACCTGCACACAGCAAACATTTCTTCGGTAGCCGTATGTCGTGGCCTTGCGATCAAGACCGATGTCTCAGGCACATAATCGCGTGCTGCGGTGCGCCGCGCACTGATCCGTGTCAGTTCGCCCGGAGTTGCGATGGCTTATGCTTGGCTGTGTCGGTGGCTTTGGACCACTACCCTAGCAGATAGGAATGCAATGAAACGATTCGTGTATATCGTCGGCCTCGTGGTCATCGTCTTGGTCATTCTGGGCTTTTTTGGCCTGCGCTGAGCGCACAGACGCGGCAAAGCATCCCCAACTGATTAACTTGGGATGACTCCACGGATCCGATTCCCATCGCGGTTACAGGTGCTTCATCCTTCATCTATCGGCCAAAAAGAGAGATATGTCCCATGAGTACAATTCTGATTATCATTGTCCTTCTGTTGCTGTTCGGCGGCGGCGGCGGTTACTACAGTTACAACCGCTATGGCACGCGGGGTCTTGGTGGTGTCCTCGGCTCAGTGATCGTCATCCTGATTCTCCTCTGGTTATTGGGTGTGCTCGCTTAATGCGCCCAAGATTGGCTGCGGCGACCGTTTGATTGATCGGACAATGTCGGACTAATGGGATCCCAATCAGTTTGGCTAGATTTATCGTTGCTGGTGACCTGATCTGGATCAGTACACGGATTGAACGAGCGACTTACCGTCCGGGGCAGAATGGCGGCATTTGGAATGCTTCCCCCTCGGAGGACCCAAGTTTCCCAGTGCCTCGCTCACTGAACAGCAAAAGCAACGGAAGACGAAAGCGTGACGATCCTGTGTGGGGATCGTGCCCGGCTACGATATTTTTTCTGAATTGAGGACCGCCCTTGACACATGGTGCCGATGCTGTAACTCCGGCAAAAATACCGTTTTCTGGCTGGAAGGACGTGGTCTTTCGCGTCAAGGACCAAGTCGCAAAGGACCGCGTGGGCCTGCTTGCCGCCGGAGTGGCATTTTATGGTCTGCTGGCCCTTTTTCCGGCCATCACCGCCGTCATTGCCATTAGCGGCCTATTGATCGAGCCGAGCCGGATCGTCGCACAACTCAACGGTTTTTCGGGGCTGATGCCGGAAGAAGTGATCACCATCATAACCAAGCAGGCCACATCTGTCGCCGGTTCGCGCCAGGGCGGGCTGGGGTTTACCGCCATCCTTGGCCTGCTGATTGCCTTCTACTCGGCGTCCAAGGGCACTGCGAGCCTGATACAAGGGCTCAATGTCGCCTATGACGAAGAAGAAACAGCGGGTTCATCGAGCGGGTGCTGGTGACTTTCGCTCTGACACTGATGCTGATCGCCGGGCTGATCTGCGGGCTTACCGCGACCTTGGCTGTGCCGGTCATTCTGGCTTTTGTGGATATGGGATCGGCCGTCGCGATGCTAGTCAACGCCGCCCTTTGGCTCGGGTTGATCTCGTTGACGATTGTCGGGCTATCCGTTCTCTATCGTTTTGCACCTTCGCGCGACACACCGGAGTGGCAATGGACGTCGGTCGGCGCGGTTGTGGGATGCCTTGTCTGGATCGCGGCATCGGCCAGTTTTGCGTTCTTTGTTAGCAAATTCAGTTACTATAACCAGAGCTTCGGCGCCTTGGCCGGCGTCGTCGTTCTGCTGATGTGGTTCTGGATTTCAGCCTATATTATCCTCATGGGCGCGGAATTGAACACCGAGCTTGAGGCGCAGGCCCGTGCCGGCACGGCCGTCGGGATTGACGACGAGACTGGTCCGCGTGGCACCGCAAAAGCCGACAAGCCGAGTGCGCTCGCAGACACATGACACTCCAATCAATTTTCATATCAAGAGAGAGATTTTATGTGCTGGAGTGGTGAAGCGTCGGCTGTACTGGCCGTTGTAGGTATAGGGACAACTGCTTACGCAGCTTACAAGAAAGAACCGGCACCCTTGTGGATGGCCTTGGGCTATTTCTCGTCAATGGAGCTTTTGCAGGCGTTCACATACTCGGTCATTGATGAATGCGCCCTGCCCTCAAATCAGATCGCCACCCTGCTGAGCTATCTGCACATCGTGTTCCAGCCCTTCTTCATCAACATGATTTCCATGTATTTTATCCCAAGCCACGTGCGTGAGAAAATTCAGTGGCCGGTTTATGCAGTCTGTTTTGTTTCGGCCATAATCATGCTTCTACAGCTTTATCCGTTCGAATGGGCAGGGTCGTGTCCACTGGGAGAGGTCATGTGCGCAGAGCGACTGTGTTCCGTGTCCGGAGACTGGCATATCGCCTGGGAAGTGCCGGCAAACGGTATGCTGAACTTCATAACAGTCGATACATGGGCATCCTTCCTTACCGCATACCCCAGTTATTTCGTCGCGGCATTTTTGATGCCCCTTCTCTATGGGTCTTGGCGGCTTACGGTGTACCACTTCCTAATCGGCCCACGATTGGCCATGCTCCTGACCAGCAACCCCAATGAAGTGGCCGCAATCTGGTGCCTGCTATCCATAGGCATCCTGCTGCTTGTCGTCAAAACACCGATAAGACAGTTCATGTTTGTGAAATCCTGGTGGTTGTGGCCGAAACAAATCGTCCGAAAGCGAAGCGACGTATGATCAGCTCTTTTTTGCCCGGAAGGGCATAGGCTGCACGGCGGCGCCTTGCAGGTGCTCGGCACCGAGCGAAACTGCCTCAAAATTATGAGCGCACGGACTAACCTGCGTCTGTGCGCACGGACTGGGAACCCATCAAGCTCCAACATGATCGTCAGGACACTTCGCGTGTGCGTCTGATGAAACTCACCTGACGCAGGCGTCAAAGGTCTCTTCTTATCCGCCTTGAACCGTGGACAGTCACAACGCCCCCGTCCGCAAAATTTTGGGGCCGGGGCGTCTTCTTACATAGCCAATACCGGCTTACTCACAGGGGTTCCTATGCCAATGGTTTCAAATACCAGCGATCGTCTCTCCGTCCTGGAAAATTTTGGATCGGACCCCGGCTCTCTCAGTGCTAACACCTATGTTCCGAAGAAATTCCCGAAAAACGGGCCGCTCGTCGTCGTACTGCATGGCAACACCCAGTCACCTGAAAGCTACGATATCGGATCAGGCTGGTCCACTCTCGCCGACGAATGCGGCATGGCGCTCCTGTTTCCGGGGCAAAGACTGACCAACAACCTCATCGGGAGCTTCAACTGGTTTGAGGCCGGCGACAGCCAACGTGGCTGCGGCGAGCCGCTGTCTATTCGTCAGATGATCAAACAGGTCGTTGATGATCATGCTGTCGACCCGTCGCGTGTCTTCATTACAGGAATGTCCTCTGGCGGTGCCATGACATCCGTGATGCTTGCGACCTATCCGGAAGTGTTCGCGGGAGGGGCGATCATCGCGGGGCTGCCCTATGGGACCGCGAACAACATGATGGAGGCGGCCATTTGCATGAATGGCTATAGTAGTCCGTCGGACAGCAAGCTTGACGCGCTCGTGCGCGGAGCCTCGAAATTCACGGGTCCATGGCCGACGATCTCGGTCTGGCATGGCGACAGCGATACGACCGTCGACAGTTCCAATGCCGGTTCTATCGTCCGGCAGTGGCAGGAGATCCACAAGGTCGAAGGCCCGCCGACACGTGTGGAGACGGTCAACAGCTTTCCCCGGAAGATCTGGTGCGACGCAGACGGGCGGGTGGTGATCGAGGAATACATTATCGAGGCAATGGGCCACGGCACGCCGATCAGTGCCGAGGGCGACGAAGGCCTCGGGGAAGCAGGCGAATATATGCTGGAAGTCGGCATTTCCTCGACCCGCCACATAGCGGATTTCTGGGGTTTGACGCGGTCCGGGGCCGCGAACCGGGCGGAACCGAAAACGGCAGCCTAGGTCAGCGCGATCGGCGGCACCGTACGCAAGACGCATCCCGAGGGGACGCATATTTTTTCCGCCGGAAACCGAGACCACAAGAATCCGCCGCCCTGTAGGTTTCGATCGGGTGCATCTTCGCGTCCGAAGGTCGTAAGGAAACGCTCCGGTTCAGGGCTTCTTCCCGCTGCTCTCCTGTAAATCCAGGAGGGTCTTACGGTCAAAGGCATGAACTTTCGACCCCCCGCTTTCGCGCAACACCTGTTCGCGCAAGTCGGATACGGCGATACGCGCGGCCAACGGAAAAGACTTTTCCAACGTTGCGAGGGTTTCAGCAAGCCTGGTGACGATATCCGCGTCGGTCATCCCGTATCGTGCAATCGCCGCGAAGGCCCGGCAGGTTATATCGCCCAGATCAAAGACTTCCGTCAGGACACGCAACTGGCCGCTCTGATCGAACCGCATTGGCGAGGGAATGTCCCGGTCGGCCAATCGGCCAAGAACCTGCCCCAGCCGGTCGATGCAGTAGAGCGCCGTAGTGGGGTCGTTGATGCCGGGCGACAATGATCGTTGTGCCAGTTCCACGATGCGGCGGATGGCGAAATCCAGATCCTGATAGGGTGTCCGATCCCGTCCGATGACGACCGCACCGCGCAGTTTCTCCTCCATTTTGTCCGAAACCCAGGCCTTCGGATAGGCTGTAATCAAGCACGCGCCTTGTGTGACGAACACGCCGGGGCGCGCGGCGATCCGCAGAACAAGATCATTCTTGGCGGCAATCCGCATCAGCACGTCACCGCCGATACTCTGGACGTACCCATCTGAATCGGCCGAGATTTGCCTGCTGTCAGTATCGAAATCGTCAGGAAGAGGCTGCCTAGCCGCTTCGTCTGACGGCCCATGGCCAAGCCGTTCGGGAAAGACATGGTCAACGGCGGCGCAGCCCTCGACGGCGAGTTTTTCCAGCAGTGTTTCGACCCGGATCGACGTCGCGATGTGATGGATGAAGTAAAGCAGGACAGCGACGCTTGCCGCGGCCATCAACACACCAAACCCAACCGCCAGATGGGGGACGAAGCTGTCGAAGCTGGCGCCCTCCGTGCCCCTCACCGACCTAAGCACGAACAGGCAATATAGAAAGGTCGCGATGAACGTTCCCAGGACGATCTGGTTGCTGCGATCCCGCATGAAGTTGCCAAGCGTCCGCGGACCAAACTGCGAGGAGGCAAGCTGCAACGACAGCATCGTGATCGAAAAGATCAGGCTGGCCACCGTGATCATGGAGCTCGCGAACACCGACAGCGTCGCACGGGCCCCTTCAGGTCCGAACGTATAAAGCGCGCTCGGATTGTCCGTCTGGGCGACATCTCGCAGGGCATCGACCTCGATCAGCACAAAAGAAAGAGCGACCGCTGACACGGCCATGACAGCGGGCACAAACCAGAAGCTGGAGTTGAGCCGTCCCCAGAACGCTGTGACGCGGGTTATCGAAAATGAGGCCGCCATGACCATCTCCTTGCTTTAAAATTATAAATCGGGGCTGACAGCGCAGCCGGTTTCCGTCAAAAAGCTTTCCCTGATCCAGGGTCCTGCGGTTTGGACCGCAAACACTCATCAACGGTCAACTTCGCACGACCCGCTTGATCACGGCACGCAGGCTCAGCCCCTGCACGATCAGGGTGAACACAACCACGGCATATGTCGCAGCCAGCAACGCGGATTTCTCTTCGACCTCGGGCAGCGAAAGCGCCAGCGCCACTGAGATTCCACCCCGCAAGCCGCCCCAGGTCAGTACTGGAATCGTTCCGCGCCCGAACTTGCGGAACAGGCCCAGGAGTAGGACCGGACCGCTGACGGCAGCCAGCCGCGCGACCAGCACCAGCGGGACCGCCAGCATCATCAGCCAGCCGAAGGCAGGCTCGAACCGCAGCACCAGAACCTCCAGTCCGATCAGCAGGAACAAGACCGAATTCAGCATTTCATCGATCAAGGTCCAGAAGCCGAAAAGGTATCGCTGGGTTTCTTCGCTCAGCGCGTCGCGCGGCCCCCTGCTTCCAACCAGCAACCCCGCGACGACAACCGCCAGTGGACCGCTCACAACCAGTCTGGATGCAATCGCATAGGTGCCAACGACAAGCGCCAGCGAGATCAGCACCTCGATCGAATAGTCGTCGATGGCGCGCATGGCGCGGTAAGCGCCATAGCCCGTCACAGCGCCGAGGGCCGCACCTCCCAGAGCCTCGACCACGAACATCTGACCCACCTGAAAGGCGTCAAAACCGTCACCTTGAGCGGCGTGGACAAGGACGGCGAACAGCACTACGCCCACACCGTCGTTGAAGAGGGTCTCACCTGTCATCAATATTTTAAGGTCCGCGGGGACCTTTACCTCTTTCAACGTGGCAAGAACAGCGACCGGGTCCGTTGGACTGATCAACGCCCCGAACACCAGTGCCCAAGGCAGTGATATAGCGACACCCAACAAGTCGGCTGCCGCCCAGACGACGCATCCAATGATCGCGGTAGACACTACAACACCCAAACTCGCCATCGTGCCAATGGTCAGGGCACGGCTGCGAAGGCTGACCACGTCGACATGCAACGCGCCTGCGAACAAAAGGAATGCGAGCATGCCCTCAAGAACGGTTTGTTGGAAATGGACTTGGCGCAGAAGGGCTGTCAGACCTTCATAATTGAACAATCCCGGCATCGCAGCCTCGGCTCCGATGACCACCAGCGACGCGCCAAGCCCCATAACAAGCAGGCCGATGGTATGCGGCAAGAACGCCAGTCGGAAATTGACCCAACTGAACGTAGCGGTCAGTACCAGCAGGATTGCGATAAGCTCAAACTGCGACATCGCGTTCACCACTGGCAACTGTTGCGCAGGACCACGTGCGCGCGACGGACGGCGTCGACCGTCACAGGGTCAAAGGGACCAACCCCCACATCAGTCGACACCATATTCCACCATTTTCTCCAGACCTGCCGTCAGGAACTCTCCAGCTTCCGGCTGGCCGAGCAAATAGCGGCTCACCAGCCCCTCGTGCTGTTGTCGCGCAAGCGCTTTGGTCTGCTCCCAGGCTTCGGGTTCAGCATCGCCACGGCCGATCCAGAACAGCGCGACCAGCGCGTCCTTCTGTTCGTCGTTCATGCTTTCGATCTCTTGGGTGATCTCGTCCCGGCTCAGATCACCCCCAGTTTCCTGAAGGGTCACGGCCACCTCGTCATCCGAAGCATTGCCGCCAAGGTCAGAAATATCCGTCCCTTCCTTCGCCATCACGGCGTTGAACCGCAACACCAGTTCTTCGATCCGGGTATCATTAAAGGGCAGCGCAGCCATCGGTATCTCCTGTTCAATAGCCTTCAGGATAACACGCGGACCAGACACGGCACTGATATCGATCATGCCGCCCTGCCCGCATTTTCTCTGGCAGCGCTCTCAAAGATGGCTAGCCGGGGCGACAGGCGATGGAAACTGCCAGATAGTGGGCATGGCAGACGCAGCCCCCCAACCTTGCTGATCTGTTTTCTGCCTACTGATCTGGATCAATACATCGGTTGCACCCCTGAATTAAAGTTCAAGGAATGACTGCGGCGTCCGAAATTCCTGTCAGCCAAGTGTATTGGGTTTCGTGATGCACTAGGCGCTCGGGCCAGCCAAAGACCAATGGATCCTGCAATTCCGTTGGTAATCGTCGCGCTGTCCCGCGCGAGGGCAAGTCGCAAAACAAGAGATATCCGAAGGATCAAAGACATGAAGAAAAATAAGAAGCCATCCACGCCGTCAGTATCCTCCGCAGAGACCGATCCTGCCGGAAAGCCTGCGGCGAAGAAACAAGCGCAAGACAGTCCCCCTACGCCCAACGACCTTGACCAAGGGGTCGACAGGCCCGGCTTTGATCTGGGCGGGTCTTCTGGCGATACACATGCCGGCACGGGTTTGGGCCTTGGCGAAGATGCGTTCGACAAACCGGGCGACAGACGGCTTCCGGGGCGGCGGCTTGACAACGATCTGACGATACCGCGCTGGAGTGGGCCCAAAGGCCGTGACACGGCCGCACCTGACAAGAAGACCGCAGACGCGAAAACCCCATCCACGCCAGAGATAAAAAAAGCACGCTGACGGGGCGACGCTCCGATGCCCAGCCGGAGCGAACGATCCTCTCCTGGGCGTTGCCAGTTCTGTCGCTTCGTCGAACTGAGGCATCGAACAAGGCGCCGGTCCGGAAAGCTTGGTGCCGCACCAAGCTCGGCCGTCGCTGCCGTCGGTAATTTCCGACGATCATCGCAACGGGTTCCTATTGCCGGGTCAGCGTGTGACAGAACCGGCCGACAGCGGTTCCGGTATCTGTGAAGCGACCCGGAAATATTCTCGAAAGGACAATTCATGCTGTATATTGATATTCCAACCCACCCCGAAATCCGGGCGCTGTTTGAGGCCCGTGCAGATGCCTGTGTGTCGATCTATTTGCCGACGACACCCGAGACCCAGAATGTCACTCTCAGCCGTATCTCGTTCGGCAATCTGACGCGAACGGCACTCGAACAACTCGACGCTGTAGGCTTCGACAAACGCCGTCGCGCAGCTCTGGAGGAACACCTTCTTGCACTGGACGAAGATGGCGAGTTCTGGCGGCTTCAGGCCAACAGCCTTGCGGTTCTCGCCACTTCAGACAGCTTGCGGACCTTCCGTCTGGCGACAGAGGTCACCGAAACGGTCGAGGTGTCGGACCGCTTCTATCTCAAGCCGCTGATGCGCGCGATGGCCTTTCCCCAGCATGCATTCGTGCTGGCCCTGTCCGAGAACGATGCCCGTCTGGTCGAGGTCTTCGCCGACCAACCAGCCTCGGCGGTCAACGTGCCCGGCTTGCCCGCCAGCGCCGCCGATGCCGCTGGCCGTTCTCCGGTCAACAACCTCACGCAAGATACCACACAGACTAATTCCGAAGGCCGGAAGAAGCTGTTGCTCAGTTTCTTGCGCAAGGTGGACGCCGCCTTACGCACGGTTCTGGCGGGGCGGGAAACGCCGCTTATCCTTGCTGCGACCGAGCCGGTTGGACCGATGTTCCGGTCGCTCAACAGCTATCCGGGTCTGTTGGCCGAGGGGATTTCCGCAAGCCCCGACGACATGAGCGAAAGCGCATTGGCGAGTGCCGCAAGGTCGGTTCTGGATGGGCACTACGCCGCCCGGATCGAAGCCGCGACCGCACTCTTTCACGAACGGATCGGGTCGCATCGCGCCATCAGTGATCTGCAGGCCGTCGCGCGCGCCGCGACCTTCGGTGCGGTGGATCTGCTGCTCGTCGATATCGACGAGGTGATGCCCGGCACGGTGGATGACACTGACGGCACGGTTGCTCTTGCAACGAAGCCGAGCGCGGCCAGTTACGGCGTAATCGACGAGATAACAGGAAGGGTGATCCTCGCGGGTGGCAAGGTTCTGGCTGTGCGCCGGGAAGATATGCCTGACGGCGCGGCAGTGGCGGCGATCCTCCGCTATCCCGTCTGAAGCGCCGGGGCGCATTGGGTCAGGACCTCGTTCGCTGCGTCTTTGCCTGGCTCATCATGACCAAGGCTAATCTCGATCAGCACCGGAGCGCTCATCTTGTCGTACGTAATTTGGACGCTCGACGCTACCGGTGCGCACCCTAAAGGTCCCTTGTCGACGTTGGCACGCGGCAAGAACTGCCGCATCGGCTTCACACAGTAGCACCAAATAGAGGTGGCTCGGGTGCTTTCATTCCGTAACATGAGAAAATAGAGGTAATACCATGACACAAGATAAAACTCCAAAACCCGACACCTCCGACCACGCCCTTGGTGCTAAAGGCACCATATCTCAAGCAGGTCGTTCAGGTGGACGTCTGCCGCGTGACATCGGCACGCAGGATGAACTGAAGCGCGCCAACGAACGCCCCGCAGGCAAAACCCGCGTCAAGAAATCCGACGAAAAAGGCGGGCAGTCCGAGTGACTGCGAAGCCGTGAGACGTGGTGAATACGACTTACAGTATTCTTGCAAATCCGCTAACGTTTTCAAGTCTGAAGAGATTGACTAAGTCTGGCATGTTGACGATTTGCACCGCGCTTGGGACATCCCCGAACGCGGGCATGCCACATGCAGTGGAATACTCATGCTAAGCCAGTTTCGCGCAACGACGGTAAAATATGGATATGAAAAAGACCAAACTCTCACGACAAGGCGAAATGAGCCTCGCGGCCCAGTCGAAGTCAAGCGGCTCCGAGATCGATGCCTTTCTGAAACAGGTAAGACAACTCGCTCCGGCTCATGACGCAGCGCGGGGACGGATGATATTTGCCCTTGATGCAACGATGAGTCGCCAGGCGACGTGGGACATCGCCTGCGCCCTGCAGGGCGAAATGTTCTCGGCTGCTGCCTCGGTTGGCAACCTATCGGTACAGCTTGTCTACTTTCGCGGTCACAGGGAATCCAAGGCTTCTCGCTGGGTCAACAACGCCGAAGGCCTGCGCGGTCTGATGGAAAGAATCGATTGCCGCGGCGGTCTGACGCAGATCGCAAAGGTTCTTTCGCATGCCAAGCAGGAAGCCGAAAAACAACCTTTGGCGGCTTTGGTCTACGTCGGCGATTCAATGGAAGAAAACATGGATGAATTGTGCGGAATCGCCGGTGAACTGGGCCTACGCGGTGTCAAAGCATTTGTCTTTCACGATGGTAGGGACGCACATGCCGAAATTGCATTTCGCGAGATCGCGCGGCTAACCGGCGGTGCCTATTTACCTTTTGACAGGAACTCGGCTGGGGACCTGAAGGCGTTGCTCGCAGCCGTGGCCACATATGCAGCGGGCGGTCGAAAGGCACTGGAAGCGGCCAGCAGCGCAACGGCGAAGCGGCTTCTTGCTGATATGCGTTGATGCAACCGTTACTGACCTTCCTCGCAGGTGCTGTTGGTTTTGCAATTTCTCTTTGGATTGTTCGCAGTGTGCTGCGCTCTATTTTTCCTGCGATCACCCAGAATTCACTTGGTGTTTTGCTGATCACGGCCGGTATTTGGCTGATTTTCATTCGTTTGGTCGCACTTGCAATTCCTATGTTAATCTTGGGAGCTGTTCTGCTGCTGTCAAGAAATGCGGCAATTGCGAAGAGATCGACGACGCGAACATCCCAAGTGCGTTCCGCGAATTTGGAAATGACCCTCGACCATGAAACTGGGAGTATCGATGGGGAAATCCTAACTGGAACCCTCCATGGTCAAGTCCTGTCAGACCTCGCGTTGGACGAACTGCTCCGATTTCACGCCGAAGTTCAAACTGATGAAGAGACTGTGAAGCTTTTCGAGACCTTCCTTGACAGCGCCCATCCAGATTGGCGCGATCAAATGGAACAGAGTGCGGCTCGCGACGAGTATGCATCGTCACATTCAAGAAAGCTGAGCCGGGATGAAGCGTATCGGTTGCTAGGGCTTGAGGCTGGGTCCAGCAAAGCGGATATCCGGGAGGCATATCATAGGCTCATCAAGCGGGTTCATCCTGATCGTGGCGGCTCAGCTGCCTTGACGGCCCAGATTACTGAAGCAAGAAACAGGCTTCTTGGCGACCAGCAATCACTCGACTGAACGGTCGATCACTCGGCGTCACCCCAATATCCGCCGTCGGCCGATACCATCAGTTGAACGAGCCTGCTGCAACGACCGGAATGTCCGAAAGTTGCCTCTTAAACCTTTGTTCGATCACCCGAGGGCGCATCTGAGGCATACTGGGAACCTTTTGTTAGCTGGCGAACACCAGGTGCGGGTCAATTGCGGCTCCACCCGCCCGCGGCGTCAGCGATAGACGATCCCGCCGTCGGTGATGATCGCCTGCCCTGTTATGTAATCGGAATCCGGTCCGGCGAGGTATGAGACCAGTGCGGCAACATCGTCCGGCGTCTGCGCCCGCCCCAATGCAATTCCGCCCACGTATTTCTCGTAGGTCTCGCCGATGGGCGCACCGGTCAATTCAGAAAACCGCTTGTCGATCTCGACCCACATATCCGTGCCGACGATGCCGGGACAGTAGGCATTCACCGTGATGCCATCGTTGGCGTATTCCTTGGCCGATGCCTGAGTCAGCGCACGGACTGCAAACTTCGTCGCCGAATAGACGCCTAGCATCTCAAATCCATCGTGTCCGGCAATCGAAGACGCATTGATGATCTTGCCCTTATGGCCCAGCGATTTGAATTTCGCAGCGGCAGCCTGGATCCCCCAGAGAACACCTTGGATATTGATTTTCAGGATGAGCTCTACGTCCTCCGGTGTTACATCTGCGATTGGATCGACCTGTGCGATACCAGCGTTGTTAACCATGATGTCGAGCCCACCGAGTGTCTTTTCGGTATGCTCTACCGCGGCATAGACCTCCGCACGGGCGCTGACGTCGGCCTTGAATGTTGTGGCCTTGCGGCCAAGCTCTTCGATCTCGGCAGCGACTTCTGCCATCTTGTCGGTATTGATGTCGGCAACAGCGATATCGGCGCCGTCTTTTGCCAGGCGCAAAGCAATGCCTCGTCCGATCCCTTGGCCAGCGCCAGTCACGAGCGCAACTTTTCCTTTAATTGTCATTCTAGAATTCCTTTCTGCTTAAGCTCGCATGTACCCGTCGGATCCACCCATCATGTCTCCATCTAATCAGAATTGAGGCCGCCTTAGCCTAACACCGATCAGCACTCGGTCGCGAAACTTGCTGTAGGGATTTTGGAGCTACCGCACGCACTGTCGACCCCTTGCCGCCACGAAGGCGGAAGATAATCGCGTATCTGCGAGCGATGACAACCGGATCAATACAATTTTTCCCAGCTACACGGCGAGAAATGGACACCGGGCTAAGGCCCTTAGAAAAGGAATACCACAATGCAGAATATCTCAGCCGGCCTTGTCGCCGGATTTATTGCGACTGTCGTCTTGTCGGTCATGATGATTGTAAAAGGCATGATGGGCGTGATGCCCGAGCTGGATGTCGCCGCCATGATCGGCAACATGGTGGGCTCGTCCTTAGCGGTCGGATGGATCGTGCACTTCATGATCGGCACAATTGCCTGGGGCGTCGGATTTGCCCTGCTCTACGGACTGATCCCTGGCGGCAACGCGGTCGTCAAAGGCATCGTCTTTGACGTGGCAGCATGGCTTGGCATGATGATCATTGTGATGCCAATGGCAGGCGCAGGCCTGTTTGGAATGAATCTAGGCGTCATAGCACCGATTATGACATTGGTACTGCACATCATATTCGGGACCGCTCTGGGCGGCGTTTATCAGATGCGTGCAAACCTCCCACTTGCGCATTGAAAGCATGATCGGTGCTATGTGGAGAATTCCTCACAGGACCCGTTCACACTTTGGCAGGAGGAGTCATGCATCGTGAGCCGTCGAGTGGTAAAGTTCTCCCCGCTGAGCTCTGCGTTACGGTCGCCACTCAGCGGTTCTTCGAGCGTGCAATTGCAGGAAGTGGCGTTCCAGAGCGCGGTTTCATTGATAAATGCAGCCACAATCTGGCTGGCTTACAGAGCCTGAACGTGATCCTGAAACTCACAAAAGCGGGACGGGACATCAAGACTCTGCAGGTCAAATATCTCAACGACATCCTCGATGCGGATCACCAGCCCGATGCTTCACTTCAAAGCCTTCCATTCGGCCACCACTATATTCGCCGGGATCGGAACCACGCACATGATCCGAAAGGAAAAGTTCGGTGCTAACGAGTTTACAACCTTGCAGCCTGTAAAATCATCGTCATGGCTGCAGTGGCGATCCGGGTCATTGCACTTTTCGTGCTGGCCATGCCTGAAACATTTTGGCGGCTTCTGGCGTGCCCCGCCTTTTAAACGCGCCTTTGAATCAACAGCCTTGTTCTGACTCTTGCAGGGCAACCCGAGCAAGAAAGCTATTTCCATGACCGGCTCCCAACTCCTGATTTTCACCATTCTCGCGGCTATGATGGCGCTGTTTTTGTGGGGGCGGTTCCGCCATGACGTGGTGGCGTTGGCGGCACTCCTGACCTGCGTCATCACAGGATTAGTTCCGGCGGGCGTGGCATTTGCGGGCTTCAGCCACCCTGCGGTGATCACGGTGGCCTGTGTGTTGGTGCTCAGCCAGGGGTTGCGAAATACCGGTGCTGTGGATTGGCTGGCGCGCAGCATCCTGCCGCGCGATGCAGGGCGGATGACAACTATGCTGGCGCTGATTGGGCTGGGCGCGGCGCTGTCAGGCTTCATGAACAACGTGGGGGCGATGGCGCTTTTGATGCCAATCGCAGTGCAGCTGTCGGGACGGCTGGATCTAACGCCTGGACAGGTGCTGATGCCACTTGCCTTCGGCACAATTCTGGGGGGCATGACCACGCTGGTGGGCACGCCGCCTAACCTTATCGTTTCGGGCTTTCGGGAAGAGGCCGGGCTGGGCCAATTCGCCATGTTCGACTTCGCCCCTGTGGGCGTGGTCGTTGCGGCCTTGGGCGTTCTCTTCGTCGCTGTCATTGGCTGGCGGCTGGTGCCTGCGCGCAAATCTGACGTTGGTGACGGTTTTGACACCGGTGCCTATCTGACCGAGGTGCGCATACCCGAGAAAGGCAAGGCAGTCGGCCTGACCTTGCGAGACTTCGAGGCCGAAATAGAGGACAGTGGTGCACAGATCATCGGTCTGGTGCGCAATGAGGTGCGCATAACAGCGCCACATGGCGGGCGTCGTATTCACGCGGGTGACATTCTGGCGCTGCAGGCCAATGTCGACGCGCTGGCCGAGGCGCTGTCGGTCTTCGGCATTAAGCTGGAAGAGGAGAAAACGTCATCGGACGGAGAAGGCGAGAAGACAGACGGCGCGTCCAAAAAGACATCGCAAGCGGCCAAAGCGGAAACGGCTACAAAAAAGGATGACAAGGCCGAGGACACAGACGAGAGCGATGATCGCGATGAGGATATTGTGCTGCGAGAACTGGCCGTTCTGCCAGGCTCGACCATTGTCGGGCGTTCGTCCAGTGACCTGTGGCTGCGGACTCGCTATGGGCTCAATCTGTTAGCCGTTTCGCGCGAAGGGCGCCCGCCGCAGGCGCGGCTTCGCAATCTGAAGTTGAAATCCGGCGATCTGCTGCTCATCCAAGGCCCGGTCGAGATGATTGCTGAATTCATTAAAGATACGGGCTGCGTGCCGCTGGGCGAGCGCGAATTGCGCATCCCTGACAAGCGTATGGCAGTCATCGCCGGGGTGATCACGTTCGGTGCGGTCGGTATTGTGACGCTGGGACTGCTGCCTGCCGCCGTGGCTTTTGCGCTTGGGGTTCTGGCCTCGATGCTTTTGCGCACTGTACCTTTGCGGCGGATTTATACCTCTATCGACTGGCCGATCATCGTGTTGCTAGCAGCCCTGATCCCAGTTGCGGGGGCGATGCAGACGACTGGGGCCGCCGATCAACTGGCGCGGTTTCTGGTCGAAACCATCGCGCAGGGTAACCCTGTCGCCGCGTTGGCAGTGGTGTTGATCACCACCATGTTCCTGTCAGACGTGATGAACAACGCCGCTACTGCGGCCATCTTGTGTCCCATCGCCCTTGGCATTGCCGCAACACTTGGCGTCAATCCTGACAGCTTCCTGATGGCTGTCGCGATTGGCGCGTCCTGCGCCTTTCTCACGCCAATCGGGCATCAGAACAACACGCTCATCCTTGGCCCCGGTGGTTTCCGGTTCGGTGATTATTGGCGGTTGGGACTTCTGGTCGAGGTTATCGTGGTCGTCGTCAGTATTCCGCTGTTGTTGATCGTCTGGCCAATGTAAATCTGCATGGACAGGCCTTGCACAATCAATTGGCCCATGGAGTCGGGAATGCTCCAGCACTCCCACGCTGTGATGTAAGCTGGATAATTAACTGAATTTTCAAAGCATGGACATCTGCTGAATGGCATAAAAGTCCGAATCAAACAGTTCGCGCACTCTGCGGCGAAGGTCATGTGTGGATGGCTCCTGCATAGCAAGACATTTTTGATCCGATTTGTGCATTTGTCAGAAGCAGTCATGTGTCCGGCCTGTTTGCGCGGTTTTGACCGCTGGCCCTGATGGGTTCCGCAAACCAAGTCCCTTACAGCTTAGCGGGCAATTGCGCCCGGGACCTTCGACGGGGTGTCTCGGTTTTGGCGGCAGACTTATGCACCATCATCTCGCGGGTCTTGCTAACTCTTTGTTCTTTCTCCTTTAGGCCTTGTGTGGGGTGTAAGGTTGGTTGCGAGTTAGAACTGTCCAGACGATCCTTGCCGTTTTGTTGGCCATAGCGACAGTCGCCAAGCGCGCGGGTTTTCGCTCCAGCAGCGATATCAGCCACTTACTTGCGCGCTCCGGGTGCGATTTGGTCTGTCGGACAAGTGATGTCATGCCAACGACCAACAATGATCGTAAGTATTGATCACCCATTTTTGTAATGTGGCCCAGCTTCTCTTTACCGCCGCTGGATTTATTCGCAGGCGTCAAACCAAGCCATGCTGCAAACTCGCGGCCATTGCTGAACTGATGCCCATCTCCAATGCTGGCGATGATCGCGGACGCCGTCACAGCACCAACGCCTGGGATGGTACGCAACAACCGCACACGCGCGTCTTCCTTGGCAATCTGCTTCAGGCGCTCCTCGTACCAGCGCAGACGAGTATGCAATGCCGTGAGCTGCTCGCACAGATTGTGGATCACGTCGTTCGCGATATCAGGCAGATCCAAAACCTCACCAGCCATTATGTCCTCGGAAAAACTGATGACCCGTGCGAGACCTCGCGCGATATACACACCAAATTCGGCGACCATTCCGCGTAGACCATTGATGAGTTGGGTCCGCTGGCGAACCAAGAGGCTCCGCGCACGATGGACCGACAATAGGGATTGTTGTTCGACGGTCTTGATCGCCACAAAACGCATTGTAGGTCGGGTAACTGCTTCACAAATGGCTTCCGCATCGATGGCGTCAGACTTGCCGCGTTTCACATATGGCTTCACGTATATCGGTGGGATCAACCGAACGTCATGCCCGAATTTAGTCAGCTCGCGTGCCCAATGATGCGCGCTGCTGCAAGCCTCCATACCAATCAAGCAGGGCTCAAGCTTGGAGAAGAAAGACAACAACTGCGCCCGTCTCAAAGGTCGATTGAAGGCGACCTCGTCGTCTTTGGTGATCCCGTGAACTTGAAAAATGTTCTTGGCCAGATCAAGGCCGATTGTGGTAACTTGCATGGGGTGGCTCCTCTCATTTGCAGGTTGTGACATCTGCAGTATGACGCATTGCGACGTCGGTTGGAGCAGGAGCCATCCACACCATCAGCTAACCCAAGATGTTGCCGACTTGTTCTTTAAGACGCCCAAAAATACAGCTTCGGTCCGGTTAGGCCGATAATGGCGCGGCTGGTATGGCCGAGGTCGACCATCGGATTGTAACCTAGACGAACCAGCGGGACACTGTTGAGTTTATGTAAATTACCCACCAACTAAAATCCATGGTGTGCCGATCACCATGAAAATCACAACGTTAGTCAGGACTATTAGGACCCGCTATTCAAAGCCTTGGTGCCAGCTGATAGTAAGCCCGCAGCGTGTCCAGCCATGAACGGTTGAGCATATCAAAGTGCTCGAGCGCCGGCGCTTCGCGTAGCAGTTTCTCAGTAACGTTCATCACCACATGACTGCCGCCCTTGGCCAGATGAAGCAGCCGATCATATGGAACAACCATCTGCTGTGCAGAAATCGCCCCACCGGTGTCGATCACCAGATGCGATAGGGATCCAGTCTTAGGATCGAACAAGATATTGATCACGGTACCGACTTCGTCGTCATGACCAAAGACCGGCAAGCCCACCCAGTCACTAAGGCGCGCAAATCCGTCCACTTTCCGATTTCCGGGGATCTCTGGACCGTCTTGTGTCTCATGCCAATTGAGAGTGGCGAAACCAGCGTAGCCCCCGCCCAATGGACCAACCATGATCGGCGGCATCTCCGCCATCGCCGTGTGCCCGAAGACTTTAGGGTCGGACCATTCTGGCGCGGCTTTGATGGCGTCGGGACTGATTTCAACTGGCCACTCACGATTGCTTTCGTCAGGTTCGCCCATCAAACGCGTTGAAACTACCACCTCGAGATCATCGAACCACCCGCCGACGTCGAGAGCGACAAATTGCAAGAGGCCCTGCCCTGCATCAAAGAAAATTTCCTTAATTGGGAAACGCACGTCCTTTGCGGAGGCCTTGTGACGCAGCATATCGGTCATTGCGAATAGAACCGGAGACCCTGGGGTATCTGCAGCGTTGTTTGCGGTTTTCGATACGAATTCTGTCATTTTTCGATGTCCTTCCTGCAGCAGCCAAAACGCATGGCCCCGCCAATTGTTGAAAAGATGGGACGCTACGGTAAACTAACCGTGGTCTTGACCTCGTATTAATCGTTTGTATTCCGCCCAGCATTGAAACGACTGTTTTTGGTCAAGCCGCCTGGGGATCTTCCATCTGGGAAAGCATGTAGGTAGGTTCGCCCATTTTCTCGAGCAAACTCATCTGGCGGGTCAGCCAATCAACGTGACATTCTTCTTCGATCGCTATGTCCTCAAACAGGCGACTGGTGCCGATGTCACTGTCATTAGCCGCGTCTCGTGCTGCCTGCGTGTAGAACTGCACCGCACCGCGTTCCTCGCCAAGATCAGCGCGAAACAGCGCGTCGAGTCCTTTTGCCTGGATCGGTGCCTTGGCGGCTTCTACTTTGGGCATTCCCTCAAGATAAAGAATTCGATCGATAAAACGACCGGCATGGCCCAGTTCCTCGCTCATTTCTTCGCGCATTCTTTTGGCCAATCGATCAAGCCCCCAGTCGTCCAAAACATGGGTGTGCAGAAGATATTGCTGGATCGCTGTCAGTTCCATCAACAGCGCGGTTTGAAGGTTCTCGATGCTCTTGCTGGTATTGCTTTTGGTCATTGGGTTCAGTCCTTTGTTACCAAATTTGCTTGGGTAGGCAGATTAATTAACCGAAACGACCCATCGCCTTGCCAACCGCAACACCAAGATCATGCCAAGTAGATTGCAGTCCACTCAGGTCATCGGTTGCCCCGTTTTCTTGTGCTTTGCGGACATCGTCATATTGCTTCTGGCTCTTTGCGAATTTTTCCTTCAGCTCTTCGACTTCGCGCAGATAAGCGGGCTTTGCCTCCGCGGCGGCACCCGCAGCCTTAGCTTCAAGCTGTGCGACTTGAGCCTTCCATTCGGCGAGTTGGCTTTCAAATTTCTCAAATTGAGCTTCTGAATTAATCATGTATTTGTCTCCTTGCTGATATCGGCTTGAGCACCAATGCGCGCCTATCATGACTCCTACTTATGGGAATTCCTGAAAGTAACACGCCGTCCACACTCTGCACTGATGTCGATCATGCCCAACAAAACTCAGTTTGAGCGCCCCTATCAGGGTCATATCGCCTGCTGCGCCTTTGCTATAGAAACCGGTACCATGCCCGCGCTCGCGTCCACGATCTCTTGGCAAACCCGATCAATAGCATTCTGCGTTCAGGCGTTATAAAAGAGGCTATGCAGCTCACTTTACTGCGACGCTTCTCAGGTTCTTCAGAGGGTGCCCTACGTTTAACAACAGTACCGGTTTCCAGACAGTAGCGCTCTGATCCAAATCAGCGGACCCTCCGGTGAAATCCTGCTGGCGGTCAGATGCGACTATTGTGTTTTCATCTGATCGGAAATGAGGCCGCCGGAGACTAACACGGATCAGCACCCGTTCGCGAAACTTGCCGTAGGGATCTTGGAGTTTAGGTGGTGCCGACCCTGAGCTAACGATATTTCTCGCAATCGTCCGGCATGGTCAAATGTGCCACAGTATCGCCGGTGCCAACCCACTAAGATCAGTTGGTTTTAGCCATTTCGTCTTGGCACTGGTGTACGGAACAAAACGCCAGTCAAAAGCCATTTTTGAACAGGTGCCCAACAGCATCGTACCGACGGCACCTGATTGAACGACAAAGTTTCAGCGGCAGGACATGATTGCACCTACCCAAATTGCACGTTTCGATGCCGAAAAACTTGGGGAAAGCCGACCAGACAACAAACAGAAGTGAGGACCAATCATGCCCAAGCATTTTGATACCGCAATTATTGGAGCAGGCCAAGCTGGGCCAGCCTTGGCAATGTTTCTCGCTGATGGCGGGGAATCTGTTGCCATGGTCGAAGGCAATCTGATGGGTGGATCTTGCGTCAATTATGGATGTACGCCGACCAAAACATTGCGCAAGTCGGCGCGGGTCGCGCATTTGGCACGGCGGGCGGCCGATTTTGGAATTGGCGTGGGTGACGTGACGGTCGATTTCGCGGCGGCGATGGCGCGCATGCGTGACCGGGTTCAGACCTCCCGTGCGGGGCTCGAGAGCGGGCTTGAGGGTTCGGAAAACGTAGAGATCCTGCGCGGATGGGGCGCGTTCGCTGGTCACGATAACGGTAGGTTTACCCTGCAGATTGGCGATCAGACTGTCACGGCCGACAAGGTCTACATCAACACCGGCACGCGCGCCTCGATTCCATCAATCAAGGGCGTGGAGGCCGTGCCCTACCTGGATAATGTCAGCCTCTTGGAACTGACCGAATGCCCGGCGCATTTGATTGTCGTCGGGGGTAGCTACATCGGGCTGGAAATGGGGCAGATTTTCCGCCGCCTCGGGGCGCAGGTGACCATACTCAACAGCAGCGCCCGACTGGCCTCCCGCGAGGATGAAGATGTGTCTGCCATCATTCAGGAGTTTGTCGAGAACGAAGATATTCGTGTCATGAACAATGTCGAGATAACCTGTGTCGAAAAATTGGACAGCGGCGTCGCAGTTATTCTCGACGACAATCAACGCATCGAAGGAACACATCTGCTTTTTGCCACTGGCAGAGTGCCAAACAGTGACAGGCTAAATCTTGACAATGTTGGGGTGAATACTGACGACAATGGCTTTATCGAAACTGATGCGCAGTTGCAGACAAACGTCAATGGCATCTGGGCCTTAGGTGACATCAACAAGCGCGGCGCCTTTACCCATACTAGCTATCACGACCACCAGATTGTCCTTGCAAACTCGGCCCAAAACGTAGGTTCACTGCATCAATGGCGGGACGCCGACGAACGGCCCACAACTTACGCCATGTTCACTGATCCACCGCTTGGTCGGGTGGGGATGAACCTTGCCGATGCATGTCTGGCGGCCAAAAATGGGCAACATATTCTGACCGCAGAGCGCATGATGTCGGACGTCGCCCGCGCAAAGGAAGAGGGTGAGACCGCCGGGCTGATCCGACTGATCGTCGATGGTGAGACCGAGCAGATACTGGGGGCGTCGATAATTGGCATTTCGGCTGACGAGGTGATTGCCGTCATTACCAACTTCATGGCAACGAAATCCAGCTACCGGGTCCTGCAGCAGGCCCTGCCCATCCATCCAACCGTGGCCGAACTGTTGCCGACGGTTTTGGCGGGACTAAAGCGTTTGAGCGTCGTCTGAAGGTTTCAATTGGCTTGAACACCCGACCACCACTCCATGACCACGCGACCAAGCAATGAAAGGAAAATTGTATGAAAGCATCCGACCTGTTTATTCGTTGCCTCGAGGTAGAAGGCATAACCCGTATTTACGGCGTGCCTGGCGAAGAGAATGCTGACTTCATGATGTCGCTCGAAAAATCCACCATCGAGTTTGTCCTTACCCGACACGAGCAGGCCGCCGCATTTATGGCAGAAATCCACGGCAGGCTGACGGGCGAGGTTGGCGTCTGTCTGGGCACGCTGGGACCGGGGGCGACCAATCTGATCACTGGCGTCGCTGATGGCAACATGGACCGCGCGCCTATCCTTGCGATCACCGGTCAGGGGGCTTTAACCCGACAACACAAGGAAAGCCATCAGGTGATGGATGTGGTCGGACTATTCCGCCCCGTCACCAAATGGTCCTGCGCAGTCAATCACGCCGACAACATTCCTGAAATTGTGCATAAGGCGATAAAGCTGGCTGTGGTCGAAAAACCGGGGGCGACCCATATCGAACTGCCGGAAGATATTGCGGCCAACGAGACCGATGCTCGTCCGATGCGGCCTGGACGACCTCGCCGCCCGGTGCCGGAAAACAAGATCATGGACGAGGTGTGGGAACGGATACGCAGCGCCAAGAGCCCATTGATAATCGCGGGAAACGGGGCAATCCGCACCAGCGTCAGCGAACAGCTCTGTCAATTCTGCCATGCGACCGGGATCGGTGTATTGATGACGTTCATGGCAAAGGGCGCCGTTGACATGGACAGCGAACACTGTCTGTTTACCATCGGCATGGGGCAACGCGACTATCCACAGTCGGCGATCGATGCGGCCGATCTGATCATCACTGTGGGCTACGATCTGGTCGAGTACGGCCCAGAAAAATGGAATGCCGAGGGAGCGCGCGACATTATCCACATGGATTTCCTTCCCGCCGAGAGCGATTGCAACTACCAGCCTCAGATCGAAGTTGTGGGCGAGCTGTCCCATGGAATTGAGATGTTGAACGCCCGCGTGGCGCGGGACGGCACACCTGAATTCGACTTTGCATCGCAGGCCAAGCTGCGTCGGAAGATGCTGGAGGAATTTGCAGAGCATGACGATGATGACACCAAGGGATCAATCCGCCCCCAAAAGGCCATCGCTGATGTGCGCGCTGTTCTGGGGCCGCATGACATTCTGTTGTCTGGCGTTGGGGCTCACAAGATGTGGGTTGCCCGCCACTACCAATGCCATGAACCCGGCACTTGCCTGATTTCAAATGGATTTTGCTCGATGGGTATGCCACTTCCCGGGGCGATATCGGCTAAACTGTCAAGGCCGGACGCAAAAATCCTTGCCGTGGTTGGCGATGGGGATGTGATGATGAATGTGCAGGAGATGGAAACCGCAAGTCGCCTCAGTTCCGACATCACGGTGCTGGTTTGGGCTGATCACGCTTATGGGTTGATCGCGTGGAAGCAGCAGCAAGAGTTCGGGCACCACACGGATCTGTCGTTCACCAACCCCGATTGGCTGGGACTTTGTGCCTCGATGGGGTGGCAAGGCGAACGCTGTGAAGATGCGGCAGACCTGCAAGATGCATTGAATCGGGCATTGACACATAAAGGGCCCGCGATGGTGGTGATCCCGATCGACTACCGCGAGAACATGATGCTGACCGAGCGGTTGGGCAAAATCGAAACAACATTCTGAATGCACAAAGGGCAAGAGAGTGCCGAGACGGCAGCGCGCGCCGTGAGGTCGCGCTGGTCAGATTGGGTGGCGCAATGCGCCTGACGAAATGCAACGACCGCTTGGTCTTCGTAAAGGTCTTGCGCGGCGGCGCGTAATATATCGCGCACCACGGATGTGTATTTGAAGGTATATTCGACATACCAGCCGGGTTTCGACTGGCCGCTCTTACAGCAAGCGATGAAATCGCGACTGTCATCAAAAGGGCTTCCGGGGGGCGTTTGCGGAAGGGGGCGAAATGATACTCTAAACACTGTTCGGGTTAGCAGCTGTTCGTAGCCTGTCGCGGCGAATGACCAAAACAGCCGATTTTGTTCTCTAATCTGTCAAAACGCTTTCTCATTTTGCCGGCGGTTTAAAGTCTGAGGTTGCCTTGGTTCGCGGTCGGTTCGAACCGGTTCGAGCGGGGTACAAGGGCGCGGCTGAACGGGGGCGTGCCATTGTCAAGCTGGGCGTCCGAATACATCAACTTCTGATGCTGCAACACTGCTCCGAAGCGGAACCTCTACCGATACCAACACCTTCCGGCGACCAAAGCGGCTCAACTCTAGCGGATGAAGTCTGGACGCCGCTCTCGCCCGCCGATTTATCATCGCCCGAAGGCCAACTGTCATTCGCCTCATTTTCGGAGACGACGGGTGGCATCGCCACAATTCCATGACGCCTACAATAGGTTAGACGACAGGGGACTGATCGATGTTAGGTCTCTGCTGCCACTTCCGTGATCAGATGTACTAAGGGCGGTGGCAACTGACTGGCAGCGAAATTCTGTTGGAGTTCCAAATAAACGCAATCACGAGGAGACGGATCATGGAACAAGTTCAGCAGTATCGCGGCAACATTGGGATTTTTGGAATACTTGTGCTGGCATTGATGGCGCTCGGCGGAGTTGTTCTGTTTCTTGGTGGTGGCTGGCTGCTTATGCTGGGCGGGTCTCCTTATTATCTGATTGCCGGACTTCTTTATCTGCTGGCGGCAGTGATGTTGTTTCAGGGCCGTGTCGCGGGCACGTGGATTGTTGCACTTGTCACCCTCGCGACGGCGATCTGGGCCTGGTGGGAAACCGGAGGCGACGGCTGGGATATGGTCCCAAGGTTGAGTGCGACGATGGTGCTAGCCGTTATGCTGTGCATTTGGTTGCCGCGTTTACGGAATACAGGCGGGATCGTGCGACATACCCCTTGGGCGCTGCCAGTAGCGACGTTGGCGGGCTTGGTGATCTGGGGCGCGGCCTTTGCCACCGGCGGCGAAAACAATGTTGTTACGGCAACGCGTTCCAGCACCGCGCAGGCAGACGGCACAGTGGTCGCAGATGCGTCGGGCGAGGACTGGCAAGCCTACGGCGGCACCAATGCTGCGATGCGGTATTCCACCCTTACGCAGATCACGTCCGAAAATGTCGGTGATCTTGAACTGGTTTGGGAATACCACACCGGCGACATGCCGGCGGGGGACACTGAAGGGAAATACTCTCCCGAAAACACACCCCTGAAAGTGGGCGACACAATTTACGTCTGCTCGGCAATGGGGATCATCACAGCGGTCGATCCGGTTTCGGGTGAGGAACGTTGGCGCTACGATCCTGCCGTTGCGCCGCAGTCGATCCCTTACGGCGCAACTTGCCGTGGCGTTGCCTATTTCGACGCGACAACAGCGACTGCGCCCAACCCGACTGACGACGCAGTACTGCCTGACACCGAGACCGCTGAATCGGACAGCCAACCCGTCCTCGCGGGGGACATTTGTTCCACAACGATCATCTACGGCACCCTGGACGCACGCCTGATCGCTATCGACGCGGCAACAGGTCTACCCTGTCCGGAGTTTGGCGATGCAGGAGAGGTCAATTTGCTCGACGGCCTCGGTGAAACGGTCCCGGGCTGGTATGCGATGACGTCCCCACCAACGATCGTGAATGGTATCGCGGTGCTTGGCGCGCAAGTGAAGGACGGTCAGGCCGAAGATGCGCCGTCCGGTGTGATCCGGGGCTATGACGCACGGACAGGAGATCTGGCATGGGTGTGGGATATGGGCGCTCCCGATCGTACCGGTGCCCCCGCCGAAGGGGATACCTACACGCGTGGAACGCCGAATATGTGGACAATCGCCGCCGGAGACGACGACCTCGGCTTGGTTTACCTGCCTATGGGCAACTCCTCAGTCGATTACTACGGCAGCAACCGCAGTTCGGCGGAGGACGAATTTTCGACATCGTTAGTCGCACTGGATGCCGCGACTGGTGGTGTCGCGTGGTCTTTCCAGACGGTCCATAAAGATCTCTGGGACTACGATCTTGGCAGTCAACCGTCGCTTGTCGACTTTCCAGCAAACGGCGGCACTGTCCCTGCCATTATTTTAGCCAGCAAACAGGGCGATATCTATGTCCTTGATCGCGAAACTGGCGAACCGCTGACGGGGGTCGAAGAACGCCCTGTGCCGCAAGGTGGGGTCGAACCAGACTATCTGTCCCCTACACAACCGTTTTCGACATGGCATTCACTGGCCCGCGCCGACCTGACCGAAGCCGACATGTGGGGCATGACCGTTTTTGATCAGCTTTACTGTCGCATTCAGTTCCGTCAGGCCAATTACGAAGGCATGTATACGCCGCCAACTTCGGACGCACACTGGATCCAGTATCCCGGCTATAATGGCGGTTCGGATTGGGGCAGTCTGGCGATCGATCCAGAACGCGGCATCATCCTTGCCAACTACAATGATATGCCAAACTACAATCGCCTTGTTCCGCGTGAGGAGGCTGATGCGCTGGGTCTGCGCGCGATCAACGAACCGGACTCCGAGGGTAAGACCTCGCTGGGGGAGGCTGGTGCCCAAAAAGGATCGCCATACGCCATCGACGTCAATGCCGGATGGCGTGTCCCGTTCACCGGTCTACTTTGTAAGGAGCCCCCCTACGGCGGGTTGCGCGCCATAGATTTGGCAACAGGCGAAACGCTTTGGGATCATCCTTTCGGAACCGCACGCCGAAACGGTCCTTGGGGAATTCCGACCTTTATTCCCGCTGAATTAGGGACACCAAATAACGGCGGCGCTGTTGTAACAGCTGCTGGTCTCGCGTTTCTCGCTGCGGCAACAGATAATTTGTTCCGCGCCGTCGATATGACGACAGGGGAAACACTCTGGTCCGTTGTTCTTCCTGCGGGTGGTCAGGCCAATCCCTTTACCTACGAGGCTGACGGACGCCAGTATATTGGCATTATGGCAGGCGGGCATCATTTCATGGAAACCCCTGTCGGTGACTCCGTCCTTGTCTGGGCGCTACCGTGACGTCGACGATGCCAGCCGGTAGAAGTTGTTTTATGCGCTATTCATATTCGGGAGCCTGACAGAGAACGAGGGCTATCGGCTGACTAACATGGAGGCCCGGTGACGAGGTCATCATCCCGCCCTCCATCGACGACGCGGCGGCGAAGGATTTGTTCGGCAGGGCTGGACCACTGTCAGGCCCTACGTTCGCACCACGACGCTCTGATCAACCAATAATGATCCCTTCCAATTTATCGGATGGGGGCAGAACGCATCTCGAATGGAGGCTAGCCCCATGTTTGGCGACATATCGGCAATTGATCTGGCCCGGTTCCAGTTCGCCTTCACTATCTCCGCGCACATCATCTTTCCGGCCTTTTCGATCGGCTTGGCAAGCTTTTTGGCTGTGCTGAACGGTCTATGGCTCTGGACACGTGATGATATCTATCTCCGGCTGTTCGACTATTGGAAAACGATATTCGCAGTCGTTTTTGCTATGGGCGTCGTGTCGGGCGTCGTGATGTCCTATCAGTTTGGCACGAACTGGTCGGTGTTCTCCGACAAGGTTGGGCCGATTCTCGGGCCTCTGTTGGGCTATGAAGTGCTTTCCGCCTTTTTCCTGGAGGCCGGATTTCTCGGCATCATGCTGTTCGGGCGGGAACGGGTCGGCGACAGGTTGCATTTGGCGGCCACGGCCATTGTGGCCATCGGCACCTTGTTGTCCGCCTTCTGGATCCTCAGCGCGAACAGCTGGATGCACACACCGCAGGGGTATTCCGTAAATGATGTCAGCCAGTTCGCCCCCGAAGACTGGTGGGCAATCGTCTTTAATCCCTCATTCCCTTACCGCCTGGTGCATATGGTTCTGGCAGCCTACCTCACGACCGCTTTTGTCGTAGGAGCCGTCGGCGCGTGGCATTTGTTACGTAGTCCGGAAAGCCGCGACGCGGCGATCATGTTCTCGATGGCGATGTGGATGGCGCTGATCGTCGCGCCGATCCAGATTTTCGCAGGCGATTCCCATGGTCTCAACACTCTAGAATACCAGCCTGCCAAGATCGCGGCCATGGAGGGACATTACGAGAGTTATCCAGACGGCCGCGCGCCGTTTATCCTGTTCGGCCTTCCCGACGACGCGACAGGCGAGACCCGTTATGCGGTCGAGATCCCGCTGCTCGGCTCGCTGATCCTGACGCACGACCTCACCACCCCGCTGCTCGGGCTGGATGCCTTTCCCGAGGATGCGCGGCCGCCTGCGGCCGTTATTTTCTGGACCTTCCGCATCATGGTTGCAATCGGCTTTGCGATGCTGGGTATCGGCCTGTGGTCGGCTTGGGCGCGCTGGAAAGGGCGGCTTTACGACGCTCCTTGGCTGCACCGCGCCGCCGTGGTCATGGGACCGTCGGGTTTTCTTGCGGTACTCTGCGGCTGGATCACCACCGAGGTCGGCCGCCAGCCCTACACTGTTTACGGCCTGCTGCGCACCGACGAAAGTGCCGCGCCGTTACAGGCGGACGCGGTCGGCGCTTCATTGATGGCGTTCATCGTGGTCTATTTCCTCGTCTTCGGCTCGGGAACCATCTACGTGCTGAACCTGATGGTCAGTCGGCCGAAGGATAAGATCGACATCGACGAGATTGGGCCGACGCGGACGTCAGGCATAACACCTGTCGCCGCAAATCTGATCGCGCGGCGCGCGACATCGAAGGAATGAGACATGGAAGTTGACCTTTCCGTCATCTGGGCAGGGCTGATCGCCTTTTCCGTGCTGGCATATGTGCTGCTCGACGGGTTCGATCTGGGAATAGGCATCCTTTTTCCATTCCTCAAGGACCGCGACGAGCGCCATCTGGCGATGAACACGATCGCGCCAATCTGGGATGGCAACCAGACGTGGCTTGTTTTGGGCGGTGGCGGATTATTCGCAGTTTTTCCACTGGCTTACGCAATCGTGATGTCTGCGCTTTATCCGTTGATCATCGCCATGTTGCTGGGCCTGATCTTTCGCGGTGTGGCCTTCGAATTCGTTCACCGGACCAAACGGATGCAGGGGTTCTGGGAATTCGGCTTTTGGAGCGGTTCACTGATCGCGGCAATTGCGCAGGGCATGGCGCTCGGCGCGCTGGTGCAGGGTATCGCCGTTGAAGGACGCGCCTATAGTGGCGGCAACTGGGACTGGCTGACGCCGTTCTCAGTGCTGACGGCACTGGCTGTCTTGGTGGGATACGCAATGCTGGGCGCCACGTGGCTGATCCTCAAAACCGAAGGCGAGACGCTGGTGCGCGCAAGGCGTTTCGCAATACCCCTCGGCGTTGGGCTGATCGCGCTGATCGGCGTTGTCAGCCTTGTCACCCCGTTCCTGCTTCCTGATTATCTGGCGCGCTGGTTCGGATGGCCATCGGGCGCTTGGACCGCGATAATGCCAATCCTTCTTGCCCTCGCCGTATGGCAACTCTGGGCAGGTCTGCGAAACTGGGATGATCTGCGACCGTTTCTGGCGACGGTGGCGATCTTCGTTCTGTCTTATGCCGGGCTTGGGATCAGCCTTTATCCCCACCTCGTACCGCCCGCGCTGACAATCGCTAAAGCCGCCGCCCCGGACAGCTCGCTTCTGTTCCTGCTAGTAGGTGCGGCAGTCCTGATCCCGATTATCCTGACCTACACTGCCTATTCCTACTGGGTGTTTCGCGGCAAAGTTCATCCCGATGACGGGTACCACTGATGCGGCGCTGGCTCTGGTTCGCGGGGCTCTATCTGGCTGGAATTGCCGCTATCGGGGCAATCGCGTTCTCAATCCGGTTGGTGTTGATCTGAGTTGTGGGGTCAACTGATTGAAATTTGTGAGCCAAGTATTTCTTAATCCATAACCTGACTCAGCCCATCCACTATGCGCCATACGATGACCTGCACCAACCTGTGTTAGTGCAGTGCAGTATATTCGGCTTCTAAAAGGAACTCACGACTGCGCTGTGCAGGGAAGAGGTGGAGCGCGCGACGATGACGCCTGTGCGGTCTGATACAGCGTTGTTGCATGGATCACCAGCAACTGAGAACGCGCCCTACCCGAGATGGATTTCAAGCGGTCCGTTCGAAAATTGGGCGGCCAAGCCCGGTCATCCGATTGAGCGAACGAACGCCAATATCGGTTTCTCTTTTCTGGTTCGCGAAGTTGCGCGCCTTTAGCTTGGGGCCAATGATAGCCTTCCAACGGCCTATTCATTGCCCGGCAGTCGATACGCAGTATCGATGAGAGGGTGCGTTTCTATGCGGCTGCGTCGATTGTAACCGGAGGCTTTCTGCCAAGCTAACCGACCGTTGGTCTTGATGTGGGCAATTTGGTAATCGCGAGGGGTTGGCTCTTCGGCCATATTTGAGCTGAATATAGCGTTTTTAGGTGGTGGGATCGCAACCTCAAGCGTCGCGCCAAAGCGTTTGACGAAAAGATCGCGGGTTGAGCTTCCGTCATAAGCGCCGTCCGCCAAAAACAGATCAACTGGGCCGTCGATCTGATCAATTAAATCTGGAAGCGCGGTCGCATCGCCGACATCATCCGTGGTGAGGTTGGAGCAAATAATCTCACCGCTGACAAGATCAAGGCCAAGGTGCAGCTTGCGCCAACTCTTGCGTTTCGCCATGTTTTTATGCTTTTCCTCAAGCCATTCACCTTCCCCAAATATTTTGAGGCCAGTACTGTCAACTGTCAGATGGATCGCGGCCTGGCTGTTTGCCCGCGGGCTCGGTCGCAATATCAGGCCGTTACTTCGTCGCGATAAGGTCGAGAAACCCGGCACTGCGATTTCAACCCCCAGCAATCTGGCAATGGAGCGCATAAAGCCTTGGGTCTGGCGCAGGGGCTGTTTGAAAACCACTCCTAGCGTCAGGCACAACTCAATCGCTAGATCCGAGTATCGCCGCTGTCCGCCACGAGTGGTTCGAGGCGGCGCAGACCAAAAGCCAAGCGCTGCATCGCTGATCCAGACCGTCAGGTCACCGCGCTTGCGCAGGCTCTCGTTGTAGTCAGACCAGATGCTTTTGACCGGGGATCTTATCACGGCGGTCGGCGTTGTATTTGTGCGGCATTTATTGCATCCCAAATGAAACAGGCCGCATCAGTAACAGCCGAGCCACGATCCATGCAACAACGCCCATCAGGCGTCTGATCCGCTTCTCATTGACCAGGTGATCTTCATTCCGCAGGTGCCATGTCATCTGACGAACGCCATAGAACGGGGTTTCCAAGAACTGCTTGTCGATCAGGCGCATCAGGTCGAGGTTCATCTCAGTCTCGCCTTGCGGTTCATAGTAGAATGACGACCGTGAGATCGACAGCAGGGCGCATTGTTTGCCCACGGACAGACCTGGAAGGTACGGATCAATCATCTTGCGCCTCACTTGCCGGTCCAAGGCTTGAGCTTTCTGGCCAAAAAATCGTTGGCGACGGCCAACTCCCCGATTTTGGCGTGAAGATCCTTAACCTGTTCCTCATCAACTTCTGGCGCTTTCCGGCTGCCGCGTTCGAACACGCCAGACGCGCCTTCAAGCAAAGCGCGTTTCCATTGATGGATCATCGTTGGATGGACGCCAAATCGACTGGCCAACTCGCTGACCGTCTCCTCGCCCTTCAGCGCCTCCAACCCCGATGATGTGAAGTTCTTCCATCTTATCCTCCTTTGGTTCCTAACCAGTCTCGGCCAGATCGGTTCAATTGTGAACCGGCAGGAGGGGCATCCAATCCATCACTTATGCGATCCCAACAATATTTCTTAAAAACCTCAATCAGCTTGCCGAATGCAACAATAATCACGTGGTGAAACCTGTCACTTCGTGGCTCTTTCTACGTCATGAAGATACGTCACCGAGTTGCCCATAATATCAAAGACATACGCCACTATCATGGGCTGAGCCAAGAGGCCTTGGCTGCCCAGGCTGGCGTAAGCCGCGCCCATATGGGTCGGCTCGAGAACGGAGCGAACTCAGCGACGCTGGACACGGTCGAATCGATCGCTAAGGCACTCCGAATTGATCCTTTTGTTTTGTTCTTACCGCGTTGGATTCCACTCGAAGGGCGGATTTCCTTTGTGGCAAGACAAGGAGGCTACATTGACCTCTCACAACGCTAACCTGCTCGAGGCTGTACCGATCAATCGACTTGTCTGTGAGACTAGCGGGATTACGGTTGGCATTGAGTATCGCTGGAACACAGGTGAGCTAGCCATTCTTTGGCGCGACACTATCCGTGAAGATTCAGTTCGACTGCCGATCGAGAATCGCGACAAAGAACCTGGTTAGTCTCTACTCGCTCCTAGTCTCGTTCACGAACACCCCATATTGTTGGCTAACTTCCCCCGCTTCTTCAAAAGCCCGCGCCCGCTCTTGATCCAAACAATGAAAATACCGCTGAATATTGAGAATATAATTCTCGAAATCCGCTCGGATCAGATCGGCATATTCAGCCGCCGCAACGGGATCGATCGGCACAAATGGCCGTTGCGGCGCAAGGCAGGTCGCCCCATACGCAGGCCCCGAAAGCAGCGTACTCAATAGTATAATCTGCGGGATGAACTGCAGTAGCTTCATCTTATGCAAAGAATCCTCTAGTTTCGATCGCATGGCAGAACGCGTTGACCTTTCCGAGCCAAGAGTGAATGCCAAGAAGAAAGCGCAATAATATATCTTGCGTTACGTTTATATATTTACGTATGATTGTCATGTCCATAGTGGACGGGCGATCATGCGTCTCAAAATGAGAGAAGTGTGACCGCTGATATGAATTGGGAAGTTGAAGCACCAAATGTGGTCACCGAAGCCAGATTCCGCGAACTCGTGGAGAGCGGTCATAGCGCCGAGATCTTGTGCCAGGAATCGGCGCACAAGAAAGGTCCGAGCTATTACGGCATCTGGATCATGCGTGCGGTCTCTGATGATGGCTTGGAAAAGCTTCTCGTCACCGCGCGGACCCGCACAACCCACAACGACATCAAGATCCGTGAGTTCAAAACCATTACCGGCGTTGTGTCGTTCTTGGTGGGCATCGGCTTTTCCCACGCGGATGTGCCTCTCGAAGAAGGCCAGCGGACCACGCATAAGCTTACTGCATCCGACAAAGGCAGCAGCGACTAGCCTTTTCTTTCTATGCTCAATTGCCGTTCCCGTTCATGCCCAGATGGTTCTGGTCATGGAGAGCGATGGGTCGTTGACCGCGTCTCAAGCCCAAAACAGCTTTGCGCGCAATTACAATGACGGCGTCGGCCAAGGTTCTGCCACCGATCTGCTTGCGATCTTTGATGAACCCGAAGCTACCGCAGCGACAGAAGAAATCCGCATCGCCGCAACCGCGCCACGCGCGCCCCTGCCCCGCGCTGACGTTCTTTCTGCCATTGAGACCACAGCACTGCGTTATGGCAGCCACCCAGGTCTGCGCCGCGCAAGGTTGCCCGTCTCAGACTGGCTGAATCTCTTTCGCGCAAATATCGAAGTTGAGAGCGCCTATCACCAAAGTGCGGTTTCCAGTGCGGGAGCCATTGGCCTCGGTCAGCTAATGCCGGCAACCGCACGCGATCTTGGCGTCGATCCTCGCGATCCGCGTCAAAACCTCGATGGCTCCGCCCGCTACCTCGCGATGATGCTTCTAGAGTTTGGTGGTCCGCACCTCGCTCTGGCGGCTTACAACGCCGGACCAGACGCTGTGCATCAATATGGCGGCATCCCCCCTTACCGAGAAACCCAAAATCACGTGGCCCGCGTCATGGCGGTGGTCGCCCGTCTGGAAGGAACAAACCCATGAGACATTTAACATCCCTATTCATCGCATCCTTGGCGCTGTTCCTGTTGGTTGCTGAGCCTGCACTTGCCCAAAGTATCGACCTGTCCCCGATCCAAAGCTTGCTGCAAGGCATCGTTGACGCCCTGACCGGCCCGCTCGGCGTCGTGATCGCCACTCTCGCCGTCCTTGGCGTCTTTCTCAGCTGGTTCTTCAACATCATCGATTTGCGACAGGCGCTTTGGGTCCTGGTCGGCATTGCCGGTGTTGCCGCAGCCCCCACAATCGTCGCAGCAGTTTTTGCAGGGTAGGAACCATGGCGCAACGTTCACCTCTCTTTCTCGGCCTCGTACGTCCACCCAAGCTTCTGGGCCTGCCCATCATGTATGCGATGGTCTGGCTCTTTGGCTCGGTGCTGCTCTTTGTCTGGATCCAGCATATCGTGATCCTTGGCGTCGCTATTGTGCTCTATCCCGTGCTTTGGAAAGCTGCCGATTGGGATCCGCGTTTCATCGACGTGATGATGATCGCTCTGCAAGAAGCCCCACCAACACGGAACCGTCAAATACATGGCGGTGACAGCTATGCCCCGTGATGAAGTTCTTGATCCACGGACTCTGACGCCAGACTGGTACGCCCGCGAGACCCGTCTCGCGCATATGTTGCCGTATGTCAGCTTGGTTGATGATCAGACGGTGCGCACACGGGTGAATGAGCTGTTTCAGTGCATCCGTCTGGACGGGGTCAACAGCTACACAACAGACGATGCCTATCTCGATAAGGTGACGGCCCTCTTCGCCCGGATTATCGCGCAGTTGGGTCCGGAGTTTAGCTATTACGTTCATAAAGTGTCCAAGGCGATTGCGCCGGAACTTGAACCTGTGCGTGCTGAAAGTTTCGCAGGCGAAGTGGATCGGGCGTGGCGCGAGAAACTGGCGACCAGCGGATTGCGCGACAAAACTCTGACGTTGACCGTAATGCACCGTCCGCCGTCCAAGAGTTTTCTCCCCTTCCTCAATCGCAGCGCTCCAGAGCGGTTCAAAGAAGAGACGCAAAAACGTTTGCGCCGACTTGGCGAAGCAGTAAATGTCTTTGCCTCGGGGCTATCCGATCTCAAACCGCGTGTGCTGTCGGCGAAGGATGGCGAGTTGGTCGGGTTTCTCGGCGCGCTCAATACTGGTCAGGAGCTACCACTTTATCCGGCCAACACTTTTGGATTTCTATCGTTTAACGTCGCCAACACCCGCGTGACCTTCTTTGAGGATCACTTCGAGTTGTCCGAAGGCGTTGTCGGCCACCGCTTTGGCAAGAGCTTCACCATCGGCGAATATTCAGAGGCCACGTCTTGCACGATGTTCGACATGCTGAACCTGCCCGTCGACATGATCGTCACGCACTCCTTCACGCCGATCAATTCCAACCTGATGGCGGGCCGCATTAAGCGCCAGAAGCGGCAGATGCAGGCATCCCAGGATGCAGCACTATCGCTGTTGGAAGCGCTTGATATCGCCGCCGATGATCTGGAGGCAAAACGCCAAAGCTTTGGTGAGCACCATATGGTTGTGACGATTTTTTGCGAAACGCTCGATGAATTGCACACGCTGAGCGCAGAGATCGTCAACGCCGCAGCCGCTGAAGGCGTGAAGATGATCGGAGAGCGGGTCGCCGCGAAGGCGCACTATCTAAGCCAGCATCCCGGCAACCAACCCAAGCGCGTCCGCGCCAGTGCCATCACCAATCGCAACTTTGCGGATTTTGCAGCTTTTCATCGAACCCAGATGGGCAAAAAAGCGGAAGAGGTGCCTTGGGGCAAGGTGATCACTATGCTGCCGACACCTGAGCAAAGCGCATATCGATTCTCCTATCACGAACAGGGATCACCAGACAAAGAACCCACCAGTGGGCATACGTTGATCTTGGGACGGCCCGGATCGGGCAAATCCGTCCTTTCGGCCTTCCTCATGACCCAAGCCCGTCGCGCAGGTGCGCGGATCTTCGTATTTGATTACCGTCTCGGTATGGAAATGGCCGTCCGCGCAAACGGCGGAAGCTATGCTTCTCTCAAAGCGGGCCAAGCAACAGGTCTCAATCCCCTTTGGACCGAAGTGGATAATCGCGGCACCGCTTGGCTGTCAGACTGGTTGAGCACCCTGCTCTACCGTGCGGACAAGCCGCTGACGCCCGTTCAGACCAATCGCATTCAAGAAGTCGTGCGCCAGAATGCGAATGCCGCCAACCCGGATCTGCGAAACTGGAAAGACTTCGCCTCGCTTTTTGTTTCCACGGACGATGGTGGCGATCTGCACCAGCGGCTTCTCGAATGGACTCAAGATGGCCGCTACGGCTGGATATTTGGCCAGTCGCTGGAAGATACCTTTTCTCTCGAAGGGGATGTGGTCGGCTTTGATCTAACCGGTATTCTCGACTCCGAGTCCGAAAAAGAACGCATGGCCGTCCTGAGCTACCTGTTCCGGCGCGTGGAGCGTGAGATCGAGGATCGCCGCCCTACCATCATCGTCATCGATGAGGCCTGGAAGGCGCTCGACAACGCTTACTTTGCCGAACGGCTGTCGAACTGGTTGGTGACCGCCCGCAAACAAAACACCGTCGCGGTGATGATGACGCAATATGCCAGCCAGCTTGAACGCACCCGCACAGGTAAGACCATCATTGAGGCAGTGCCGACACAAATCCTGCTGCCCAACATCCGCGCGCATGCGTCTGACTACGCGATGCTGAACCTGTTTGAGAAAGAACTCGATGTGCTTTTGAACACCGGCAGCAATTCGCGGCTGGCGCTGATCCGGGATGACCAAGGCTCCGTTGTTGTGGACGCTGATCTCAGCGCTTTGGGACCCAATCTCACCATTCTTGGCGGCATGGAAAAGGGTGAGGCGCTTGTTGGCGCTGATTATCGCCACCGCCCAGATTTTTGGAGGCTCACATGATCCGACTTATCACGCTCCTTGCCGCCCTCGGCTTTCTCGCTTCCTGCGCACGGTATCAAGAACCTAACGCCAATTGCTTTTCGTTTTTGGCTGCTGTCGCACCTGTTGAACCAAACTGCGTCTTTACACCGATCAACATGCCGGAGGGCGACGTTGAAGTCTAAGTTCGCCCTTCTGTTTTGGCTTTCTACGGCTATCAGTGCTGCGCATGCCCAAGGTGTGCCGACCAATGATAGTGGGCTGACGGTACGTGACATCGTGGAGACAGGGGATCGCGAAGTCGATCTCGCGACCCAAGCCGATAAGCTCGCCGTGCGCGAACTCATTGCCGAGATTGAACGCGAGCAATTGGCGACGCTCGCGCGCATTCTTGATGCCCAATCGAGCTTTGGTTGTCACGGACTGCCTGCAATGGTGTCAGGCTTGGAAAGTGGGAATGGCGATCCAGCGCGATCGGTAGAAGCTGTTTATGGTTCTGGCGAGATTGATCCCAATCCCGGTGGAACTCAGATGTTTGGCGATGCGTCCCAGAACATCGAACAGCTCATCATCCGCGTCGCTCAAGAGACCAGCAGCTTTGCAGGTGTGGGGCGCGCGGGTCTCTCTCCCGTCCAATGGCGCGCCCTCCTCCAAGCCCTGATCTGGCAGGAAAGCCGTTTTACCATTGGCGTACGCTCGCCTGTCGGCGCCTTTGGTCTGACTCAGATCATGCCCGGCACCGCTAGCGATCTCGGGATCAATCCGGAATACTACGATAGCCCCTATTTGCAGGTGCACGGCGGCGCGCGCTATCTGGCAACCCAGCTCAACACCTTTGACGGCAATATCATCAACGCACTTGCCGCCTACAACGCCGGCCCCGGTCGCGTCTTTGAATACAGCGGCGTGCCGCCGTTCCGCGAAACCCAGCACTATGTCACCGTCATCCCCGAACGTTACAATCTCTATCTCAGTCGTATTGGTGGCATTGAAGCCTTGGGAACAATCGATCCAGCGCTACTGGCCAACGCTAACATGTCGATCACAGGACATGGTGCTGCTTTCTATGGCAACAACTCCCCGGCCGCGATCCGCCAAGCTGCCCTACGTATCCGCGATATTGTCGAGCGGATCTCCGAGACCGAGGACATTCAGGAAAGCATGGCGCTCAACACCTATGCCCGCGTCGAACTGGTGCGCCTCGTCGCAGCCCGCATTCGCCTGCAAGCGGCCAGAACGCGCGCCCTGAGCGCGGTTGAATTGGCCCAAGCCTCCGCGCGCATGGCCGAAGGGGACTTTATGAATTTTACAATCGAGGAGTTGGACTGATGCCCAGACCAAAATGGCTTTTGAGAACTGCATTGGTTGGCACGCTTGCCATGGGATTTCACATGGCGTCATCCCTCCCAGTAATCGCCCAAGGCGTGCCCGTCGTCGACACCCAAAACATCGCCCAAAACATCCAGCAGCTTCGGCAAATGATCGAAGACGAAATTCTGCAAAACGAGCAGCTGACGCAGCTTCGCGAACAGCTTGCCACCCTCACGGACCAACTGGCGGAGCTGCAAAAAACCTATGAGGCCCTGACCCGCCTTGCAGAATTGCCCGAAATCATCCGGACCGAAATGGAAGACGAGTTGAACGGTCTTCTGGATCAAGAGTTTGGTGACATCATCGCAACTATCGAGGCAATCAAGAATGGGGATTTCTCAGGCCTCTCAGGATCGGGCGCTGGCGAGATCGAGACCCAGATGGACCGCGTATTGGCCGATCTCGGGTTTGACGAAGATACCCTCTCGGACATGGCCACCAGCGGTAATGCCGGTGCCAACCGTATCGCAACGCAAGCTACAACCGGGGCGCTTGTCTCCGCCGCCGCCCAAAACAGCTATGAGGATGCCGGGCAATCGCTTGAGCGCGTTGATCGCCTTGTTGGTCTGATCGACGACATGGATGAGCTGAAAGAGAGCGTTGATCTCAACACCCGAGTGACCGCCGAGCTTGCCATTGCGCTTGTCGCCATGTGGCAGTTGGAAGCCATTCAAACCGTGGGTGATGGAACGGGCGGCGTGATCGATGCCGCGACCATCGCAGAGGAACAACGGTTTATGGATTTCACCCTGCCTGTTCTCAGTGCTGATTAAGGCGTTTCGAAATTGACCCGCAATATAAAATATCGGTTTTCGCGTTCGAGCGAAGCGAGAGGCAGCGAAGAACTGATTCAGTTTATTTCGAAACGCCAAAACGATCCTGAGGTGTAATGCGTGGCAAGTGAACAAGAAATTATCGAAGAAGAACTGGTCTACGGCGCTCTGCGTCGAGAACGGCTTTGGCAGCGTCTAGGCCTGATCGGGCTGATATTTGGTATTTTAGGATGCCTGAGTGCTGCAGCCGTCGCAATTCTCGACGTCGATCCGCCACCCGTCGTCGTTCCCTACGATCCAGCCACGGGCTTTGCACTGCCAGAAGTCTCGGTTGGCGCGACGACCGTCACAGAAAATCAAGCCATCATCGAAGCGGAGGTCTTCCGCTACATCAGTGATCGCGAGGTCTACAACCAGCTCGACAATGATGTCCGTGTTCGAAGTGTTCTGCGGCGCTCAGATGGCGCAGCGGAAGCGTCTCTGCGCCAAATCTGGAACAGCGCAAATGAGGACTATCCGCCCACGCTTTACGGCACGAGCGGTCGGTTAGAGGTTGAAGTTCTGAGTATCAACCGGATCGGCACGAACCGCGCCACCGTCCGCCTGCGCAAACGCCTCAACTCAATCAATGGCGTTCAGACTGGCCTGTTTACCGCCACCTTGCTCTTTGAGTTTCGCCCCGAGACCAGTCGATCCATCGATCAGGTTTGGTCCAACCCTTTTGGCTTCACCGTGCTGGAATATTCCATCCGCTCCGACAGATTGGAGAACTAGTTTGCTTACGCACTTCTTGAAATCAACAAATAACATCTTGTCACAAATGTCCCGAGAGCGCGCAGCGCGGCAGGGTATTTGCGACACAATATTTTTAAGAAGCGCGAGAAAGTATTTCGTTGTATTCCTACTTACGCTGCTTCCCAGCTTGGCTTTGGCTGAGGCCATTCCACGTGGCGGACCCAATGACAGTCGCGTGCGGCTCGCCACATACCAAGAGGCGCAGGTTTATCGCCTGAACGTCTCCCTCACCCATGTGACCACGGTGGAATTTGGGATCGGCGAAAGTATCCGGTCCATCATTGCTGGCGATACGGAAGGCTTCGAGATTGACGGTGTCCCCGGCGGGCAGGCCTTTGCCATCAAGCCGGTCGCACGCGGCGTCCATACCAATGTGACGGTCTATACCAATCGGCGCAGCTACTATTTCAATGTGCAAGAGACTCAAAGCCCGACCTTCTATGTCGTCCAGTTCCGCTATCCCGATGACGAAAGCCGTCCGACCCGTGCCATCGCGCAGCAGGCCCCGAACTACAATTATGGAGCAAGTACGCAGACCGAGTTCACACCATCGCGCGTTTGGGATGATGGGACATTCACGTATTTCCAGTTTCCGCGAAACGCGCCTGTGCCTGCGATCTTCCGACATTCGAACGGCCGAGAGCGCACGGTGAACACGCAAGCGACTGAAGATGGTGTGATCCGTGTCTCAGGTGTGAATGCAGAGTGGGTGCTACGGCTTGGCGAAGACGTGGTCTGCATTCAGGCGACGCCACCGGCGGGGGCATCGTCATGAGCAATACTGAGGACGCGGAACTGGAAAAGCGCCTTGCTGCTTTGGAGCGAACCGGCGGACGGGGTGCTGCGACGACTTCAAGACGATCCCCAATCCTCGCCTTGGCCGTTGTGTTTCTGATCGGCGCTGGTGGCGGATTATTGTACCTTTGGTCCCAGTCTGACGAAGAGGTTTCTCTCCCAACGGCCACACCAGACGTGTTTCAGAATGAAGGTGACGGCTTTGGAGCTATTGAGGCAATCCCTCCGCCCCCTGCCCCGGAAACCCAAATTGTTGTTGCTCCGGCTGTGACGGCCGAGCCCAATGCTGAGCTTCTTGCACAACTGGCTGCTTTACAGGCGCAGATCGAAGAATTGCGCAATGCGCCTGAACCCGTTGTGGAGGAAAATACAGCAGCCGCAGATGCCATCGACGGGCTGACGGCACAGATCGCGGCTCTTCAAACAGCCTCCGAGACAGCTCAACAGCAGTTTCAGGATGAGCTAGCCAAACGTGATCGCGAACTTCAACAACTGCGCATGGATCTTGATCTGGCGTTACTGGAGGCCAATCGCCCAACCCCTGCCCCGGTTCCGACTGGACCATCCGAGGAAGACCTACTTGCGCGAGAGGCAGAGCGGCTGCGCCGTGAGGAAGAGGCCCGCCGCATGGCAGATCTTGAGCGACGCGCTGCTGAAGAACGCGCGTTTCAGGATCGCCGGATCACGTCCCCCACAATCGCTTTTGGTGGGACATCTGGGGCGAGTGAGACACCACTGACGGAACGCACATTCGGCGAAGTTACAGATTTTGTCTTGAATGGCGCGCTGCCCACATCCGTCACGCAATCCCAAGTGATCGCCAATCCCTCCAACACCATCATCCAAGGCACGATGATTCAGGCGGTGATGGAAACGGCCCTCGACAGTTCCCTGCCCGGCCAGACCCGTGCCGTTGTGTCTGAGGACGTGTTCAGCTTTGACGGGTCGCGCTTGCTCATTCCACGCGGCTCTCGCCTCATTGGCCGCTATCGCTCAGGGATCGATATTGCGCAGCAACGTGTCACCATCGCTTGGGACCGGATTATCTTGCCGGACAATCAAACGATCCAGATCAGTTCTTTTGGTGGGGATGAACTTGGTCGGTCAGGCGTGACTGGCTTTGTCGATACCCGCTTTGCTGAACGCTTCGGCTCAGCAGCACTAATTTCTCTCATCTCGGCGGCCCCAAGTGCTGCTGCCGCCTCGGTCGAAGACGAAGCCGCCGCTGGTGTTCTGGAAGATGTGGGCGACGACCTCGCCGATGCCACCGACAGCGTGATCAGTGATTACCTTTCCATCGGTCCGGTCATCTATGTCGATCAGGGTGCCCGCGTCACCGTCATGGTAGACCGCGATCTGGAGATATTTTGATCCCATGTCCCTCAGTTACCTTCAAACCTCGCTAGATAAGCTCGACGCTGCCGCACGCGACGATGTCATCGAGATTTGCATCAACCCAGATGGTACCTGCTGGGGTGAATTCCAAGGCGATCACTTCATGCAGTTGTTAGATCAGCGACTGTCAGAAACTGAGGTCAAAGATCTGGGCAATCAAATTGCCTCCAGCGCTAACACGACCATGAGCAAAGACAGACCCATCGTGTCTGTTTCGATTGCCTACAAAGATCGCCCGATCCGCGCTCAGATCATCACGCCGCCCGCGGTGCTATCGGCCATGTCCATCAGTCTGCGGTTTTTCTCAAGTCTACCACTTGAACGAATTGAGCTCACGTTTCTCTATGGCAAAGAGCGCAAGCTTGAGGAACTCCGACAGGAAAAGACCCGAGAACTGCGCGAGGTCGTGGCATCTGGCGTGATTGATGACGCTCTCGCTTTCTGCGTTGAGAACAAGCTCAACATGATTGTCTCGGGCGGCACATCCACGGGCAAAACTGTGGCCGCTCGCAAAATCCTCTCTCACGTTGGTTCCGAAGAACGCATCATTACTATCGAGGAAGCCGCCGAGCTTTTGCCTGACCAGCCAAACACTGTGACGCTGATCGCCAACCGTGATGCCGAATTCCAAACGGCAGATGTGCTGCTTACCGCCACCCTGCGCATGCGGCCAGACCGGATTATCCTCGGTGAAGTGCGCGGCAAAGAAGCGATGACGTTTCTAGAGGCGATCAACACGGGCCATGGCGGATCAATGACCACACTACACGCCGAAACCCCGCAGCTGGCCGTGCAGCGCTTGGCCATCGCCGCTCTCAAAACAGAGATCCCGATGACTTACGCAGACATGGTTCGCTATATCGAGAATTCCATTGATGTAATCATACAGGCCGGTCGCCATGACGGCGCGCGCGGCATCACAGAATTCTACCTCCCCGGCATGGAACAAATAGGAGCAACGCCGTGAAAACCTATGAATACGAGATCCTTTCCTTCCCGATGGACCGGAAGAACAGCCTGATCGAAATGCAGACCTTACTGAACACCAAAGGCCAGATCGGTTGGGAGTTTGTCTCGATCAGCTCATCCGAGTTTGCAAATATCGGGCACACGGCATTCCTGAAGCGCGAAACGACGGATGGCGGCGGTGCTGGGGGTGAACCATGAAACGTAATTCCATCCACATCATTTGCATCTCAATTGGCTTGGGTCTGATTGCGCCGCCGATCATAGCGCAGAGCAATCTTGTCCCGAGTTTGAATTTCGTCCCAGACATCTGTCCGCAAAGGCCAGATGAGCCTGAATGGATGCAAAACATCCCCCTTCGCGATGCATATCACCGTGTTCTGGTGCAGGATCTCTATCGCGCGCAGAACATGGCGCGGATCGTTGCGACGGGGTCCTGTCCCTGCGAAACGCGCTTTCCAACTTGGGATGCGGCTGAGAGCACATTCCGAGAAAGCCACGCCAACGGGGGACGATCAGAGATGCTGCAGGCCTCAGACACCTACAACCGCCGCGCCAATGATCTTCGACCAGAAGCGCAAGCAATCTGCGAAGCCGTTGGTAACTGGTAAGGCAGGTTTGAAATGAGTGTTGTCACCTACTTCGTTGAAACCTCCCAAGGCTATCTCAACACGGCCGCCGAAACGCAATTCGGGTCAGTTGCCGCTACAGTTGGCACGCTTCTGGTTCTCGGGACAACGGTCGTCGTGATCATTGTCTTCCTGAACATGATTTATCAATACAAAGCCATGGACGGGCGAACGGCGTTCTGGCTTGCCGTGAAAATTGGGTTGATTGGTATATTCGCCACCAATTGGGTTCAGTTTAATGCACTCTCGTCAGCAATCCTTGCAGGTATCGACAGCATTGCTGGAGCGCTTGTCGCCTCCGTGGGCGGCGGCGTGCCCGGCCCCTCTGGCACATTTGCAGAAGAGTTTGACCGGCTGATTTCTGAGCTTGGGGAGTATCTCAATGCCGCGGGGTCGGAGCTCAATTGGATGGCGGGCGCGATGCTCGACATCGTTGGCGTGCTCATGCTGTCGATACTAGGCGGGTTGGCAGCCTTTATATTGGTCGCTTCACGTTTGATGATTGCACTGCTCATTGGCATCGCTCCAATTATGATCTTTCTGACGCTGTTTGACGTCACCAAGGACTACTTTACCCGTTGGCTATCTGCATTGATCTCATTTGCCATTTACCCAATTGTCGTAGCGGGCGTGTTTGCAACAATTACTGGGGTGGCCTCAGCGTTGATTGGGGAACTTGGCGACCCCGAGGGGGCCACCAACATCGGGGCGCTCATCCCGTTTTTCATGATGGTGCTGATGGCCAAGGGCTTCATCATTGCCACGCCGTTCATTGTGCGCGCGATCTCGGGAAACATAATGATGCCAGCTTTGTCTGGCGGTCTGGGCGGTAGTTATGGCTTTGCGCGCGCGGCATTAGGGAACCAGCAAGCCTACAACCGGTATCTCGTTGGTGGGGCCAGTGGGGCAGAATACGCCGCACTCAGGGCGCGTCAAATGTTTGGGGTGCAGCAAATGCCTCAACGGCCAGGGATGGCAAATGTGAAACCGGCAGCAGGTAGTCCATCGACTGGGACCGGATCACAGATGTTGGCGCAGCTGGCACGTTTGGGAAGGTTGGGTAAAAGATGATGAACATGCCCGATCCAACAAAGTCGTGGATCAAGTTTGAAGATCGTACGCCTACACAAGAGGAGTTGAATTCTGATCGCGTGGTTGGCTACTTTCGAATTGAGGACCTCTCTGGAGTGGTGACCACGGACCATTTTGGAAAGCTCTTTTGGGTCGACGAAGAAAACACTTGGGCTATCGAAGTCTTTAGTAACGTCCTGCGTCTGACAGCCCCGGGTCAGTTTGACTATGAACCTGTCAAACCCAGCCATTAGTGTTTGGTGCCGCCGCTACCCGATCATCCTGAACTATCGGGAAAGCCTGAGACCTAAACGGCCAGCTCTTCCTGGTCCTGAACGAGAGCAACAGCCGCCATTCGCTGCACGCCGTTTGAACTCACACAGTGCGGACGAAGTCGACCTTCGACGGTTTTCGACGAACGGCTGCTCATCGCATGCTGCACTAGCAGCGAAGAACAGCAAGGGCGGAAAGTGGACTTTCGCTGCGTGTGCGAAGTCTCAGTCAAACTAAAGAAGAAGCGGACTTACAAAATCAAAGTCTTTGCGTGAACAGCACAAGGAAACTACGAGCCAGATACTGCAACTTTACTGCTTTTTATAGCTAAAGCTATACCAGTCAGTTTTTCTCAAACAGTCATAAACTCTTAGGCAACTTCAGAACACCAGCGCACTTTATTTGTGCAACCAGCCACGTTGAGGCGCTAATTTAAGCAACGAGTTCTCACTCAGCATCTTATTGCACACCGACAGGTTTTACTTTCGTTCGCGAAGATCAAAGGTCTCCCTGTCCCAAGCGGGGCAATATAATGCCACACGAGGGTGAAATCCTGGCAGATAACGACCCTCGCATGGCTGCAACATGAAAGCTGCGGTCTCTGACTATCACTCTGTCTGCGTTTTGCCTAGCGGCGGACGAGGCCAGAGCGCGGCAAAACCGAGGGGATTTTCCTTTGACTATGCGAACAACTCTACTCACTTCATTTACTGCTTTAACCGTGGCTTGTGCGGGTACCACGGCCTTTGCGCAAGACTGTGCCGACCCAATCAAAGTTGGTGTTTTGCATTCGTTGTCTGGCTCGATGGCGATTTCGGAAACGACGTTGAAAGACGTGATGCTGATGCTGATCGAACAGCAAAACGCGGCTGGTGGCCTGCTTGGCTGTCAAATCGAAGCGGTTGTTGTTGACCCTGCATCCGACTGGCCGTTGTTTGCGGAAAAAGCACGCGAACTGCTGACCGTGAACGACGTCGACGTGATCTTTGGGTCTTGGACATCTGTTTCGCGAAAATCCGCTTTGCCCATTCTCGAAGAGCTGAATGGCCTGATGTTCTACCCTGTTCAATATGAGGGCGAAGAAAGCTCTCGCAACGTTTTCTACACAGGCGCTGCACCAAACCAGCAAGCGATCCCAGCGACAGACTATTTCCTTGAAGAGCTTGGCGTCGAGAAATTTGCGCTGCTTGGCACCGATTATGTCTACCCGCGCACCACCAACAATATCCTTGAAGCCTACCTGATAGGAAAGGGTATCGCTGCGGAAGACATCTTTGTGAACTACACGCCGTTTGGTCAATCCGACTGGGCCACAATTGTCGCTGACGTTGTGGCACTGGGCGAAGACGGCAAGCAGGTTGGTGTGATCTCTACAATCAACGGCGACGCAAACATCGGTTTCTATAAAGAACTGGCCGCTGCTAGCGTGTCTGCTGACGACATCCCCGTTGTTGCCTTTTCTGTTGGTGAAGAAGAACTCTCTGGTTTGGATACATCCAACCTTGTTGGTCACTTGGCAGCTTGGAACTACTTTCAATCGGCTGAATCGGACGCCAACGATGCGTTTATCGCTGCATGGAAAGCCTTTGCCGGCGAAGACCGCGTGACCAACGACCCAATGGAAGCCCACTATATCGGCTTTAACATGTGGGTGAACGCGGTAAGGCAAGCAGGCACCACGGACGTCGATGCCGTGCGCGCTGCGATGTATGGCCAAGAGTTCCCGAACCTGACGGGTGGCACGGCGGTTATGTTGCCCAACCACCACCTTTCAAAGCCGGTTTTGATCGGTGAAATCACGGCTGACGGTCAGTTCGACATCGTTAGCCAGACTACTGAAGTCCCGGGTGATGCGTGGACAGACTTCTTGCCTGCATCTGCGGTTCTGATGTCCGATTGGAAAGATCTTGAGTGCGGTATGTATAACACCGAAACCAAGACCTGCGTTCAATTGACGTCAAACTACTAAGACCCGCGAACGGGCGCAGGGGCCTCCCAAGGACACTTACCCTGCGCCCGTTCCTTTTGCATGACAACGCACCCTCAATACCGAAAGACGAATATGCGCCGTATTATAACCGCCTGTCTGCTGCTGCTTGGCAGTGCATTTTCCGTGTCCGCCCAAGACCTACAATCCATCGCTCAAATGCATGCCGCGGAGATCGCCCAACCATCGCGCAACTCGGTGGGGGTTGCCTTGGATGATCTGGTGGCATCAGGCCTGCCGCAGGCGCCTAAGTTCCTAGAGAAATGGGCCGAAAAAAACGTCTGGCAACGTGACGATGGTGTGTTTGTTTTTGCAACTGTAGCTGGGGAAACACTGGCGTGGACCGACATTGACGATGGCATGACGGGGACTTCTTCACCCGATAGCTATACACAAGTGAAACCAAACGGTGGCGTGCGCCGGTTGATCGGAACCGCACTTGTGCAGTTCCAACTGTCGGACCCTGATCTGTCCCGCCGCGAAACGGCAGTTGCGTCTATCGCGCGTAGACCAGAGGCCAGTCAGCTGGCGCCGCTATTGGCGTCAGTCGCCGGTGAGGTTGATCCCACGCTGAAAGCCCGTAAAATCCAGCTTGCCAATTTCATGTCGGCAAGTTTCGCTGATGATCCCGCCGACCGGATCGCCGCGATCAATAGTCTTTCAAGTGATACCAGCGTCGAGGCACGGGCGGTTCTTAACCAAATTCTGACAACGCAATCAGGCGTAGCACTTGAAGCTCCCACCGGAAATATCAAAACCATAGATGATCCTTTTGTCGATCCCGATGCCGCGTATCTAATATTGGTAGATGTCGGTTTGGCTCTTGCGGCACAGACCTCCAACGACATCCGTCAAGCGTTAGAGGCTAACATCGATCAGGGCCGGATCGGCGGCGTTCCCATTGCGCAATTGTCTGACCCTGACTTGCGCGAAGTCGCCTATGCTGCGTTGGCCGCGGATGGGTTGGTCACGCCGCTAATCACGCAAGATGACCGCACTAACGCGCTAAACGCGCATATATTTTACACGCTGTATACCGAGCCGAACGCCGATGTCACGCAGGCCGCCGAAGCGTCGTTGGGCACTGTCGAAGCACGGGTTGCAACCGCGCAGGTGGCCGATTTGACTTTGGATGCATTGTCACTGGCGTCGATCTTTTTCCTTGCGGCGATTGGTCTTGCGATCACCTTCGGGGTGATGGGCGTCATCAACATGGCGCACGGCGAATTTATCATGCTGGGTGCTTACTGCGGGTATGTCGTGCAGCTGTTTATTCCCAACTACACGGTGTCCATTATTGTGGCCTTGCCCGTGGCTTTTGCCGTGACCTTTGCCGCAGGTGTTATGATGGAACGCCTTGTGATCCGTTGGCTATATGACCGCCCGCTTGAGACATTGCTGGCGACTTTCGGCATCTCGGTTGCCTTACAACAACTGGCAAAAAACATCTTTGGCACCCAAGCACGGCCATTAACATCGCCTGATTGGCTAGCGGGTGCATGGGTCCTCAATGACGTGATCCAGATCAGTTATATCCGCATCGCGATATTTGTGCTGGCCCTGATTTTTCTGGGGTTAATCCTGTATATTCTCAAACGCACGCGGCTAGGACTGGAAGTGCGCGCGGTGACGCAAAACCCTGCGATGGCAGCGTCGATGGGCATCAATCCCGACCGGATCAATATGCTGACATTCGGGCTTGGGTCCGGCATCGCGGGCATCGCCGGTGTGGCAATCGGGCTTTACGCCAAAGTCACGTCCGAGATGGGATCGGATTACATCGTGCAAAGTTTTATGACGGTGGTTGTGGGCGGTGTTGGCAATGTCTGGGGCACGCTTGCGGGCGCTGTGATGATTGGCTTTGGGCAAAAAGGGATCGAATGGTTTAACCCGTCCAACACTCTTGCCGCACAAACCTACATGATCCTTTTCGTTATTCTGTTCATTCAATTCCGGCCAAAGGGCATTGTCGCCCTTAAGGGCCGCGCGGCGGGAGATTAATCATGGAGCGTTCATTCATCGCTAAAAACCCATCTGTTTTGTGGTTTCTTTTAACCCTCGCAGTGTTCACCCTTGTCATTACGGTACTGAGCGAGGCGATGGGGTCACAAATTATCTCGACCTCGTTTCTTAAGACGCTTGGCAAGACATTATGTCTTTGTTTGATTGCCATCGCAATGGACGTGGTTTGGGGCTATTGCGGCATCCTGAGCCTTGGGCATTTTGCTTTCTTCGGCATCGGTGGCTACGCGATTGGCATGTGGTTAATGTATGCGCGCACCCACGACATTGTGGTGACATCGTTGAACCAATCTGTGCTACCACCCACACCTGAAGAGATCACGCAGGCGGTTGGCAGTCAAATATTCGGTGTCGTTGGCAGTTCGGAGATTCCAGCAATCTGGATGTTTGCGCAATCGCTGCCGTTTCAACTTTTAGCAGTGATCTTGGTGCCCGGATTGCTCGCCTTAGTGTTCGGCTGGCTGGCGTTCCGCAGTCGGGTGACTGGCGTGTATCTGTCGATCCTGACGCAGGCGATGACATTGGCACTGGCATTATACTTTTTCCAAAACGACACCGGATTGCGGGGCAATAATGGCTTGTCGGGATTGCAAAATATCCCCGGTCTGGACACGGTTCCACAAGCCACGTTATCGCTGTGGTTCTTCTGGGCATCTGCCTTGGCTTTGGCGTTGGGATACATTTTGTTTGCTTGGATCACTTCGGGAAAACTTGGGTCCGTCATCCGCGCCGTGCGAGATAATGAAGCGCGTGTGCGGTTCCTTGGGTATCACGTTGAAAGTTATAAACTGTTCGTGTTCACAGTCACGGCGATGGTCGCAGGGATCGCGGGTGCGCTGTATTATCCACAGGCAGGTATCATCAACCCAGCCGAAATTGCGCCGATTGCATCGATCTACCTTGCTGTTTGGGTCGCCATTGGCGGTCGCGGCAGACTTTACGGTGCTGTGATTGGCGCCGCAACAGTATCCCTATTGTCTTCGTGGTTCACGGGCGGCAGCGCGCCCGACATCAACCTTGGTTTCTATCTCATCAAATGGACAGATTGGTGGCTTGTTCTGCTGGGCCTGACGTTTGTTGCCGTCACGCTGTTCTTTCCAAAAGGTATCGGCGGCTTGTTCGATCTGATCTCGACTAAGAAAGAGGAAAAGGCATGAGCACGCTTTTAGAAGTGTCCGGCGTTAGCGTCAGTTTTGACGGATTTCGGGCCATTAATAACCTGTCGATCCAGATCGCAGAACCCGAACTGCGTGCAGTCATTGGCCCGAATGGTGCAGGTAAAACGACGTTCATGGATATTGTGACGGGCAAAACAAAACCCGATGAAGGCTATGTGCGCTGGGGCGAAAAATCGATCTCTCTGATCGGTATGAGCGAAAGCCAGATAGCGGTCGAAGGCATTGGTCGAAAATTTCAGAAACCCACGGTTTTTGAAGCACAGACCGTGCGCGAAAACATCATACTTGCCTTGAAAAACCCACGTAAGCCGTTTGATCTGCTGTTCAAACGAGAGGCAGCCGATCAAGAAGACCGCGTGCGTGCAATCAGCGACGAGATTGGGCTGACGGAGCAACTGGATAAGACGTCGGGCGCGCTAAGCCACGGTCAAAAGCAGTGGCTTGAGATCGGGATGCTGCTGGCACAGGATCCGCGGCTTTTGCTTGTGGATGAACCTGCGGCTGGCATGACGCCAAGCGAGCGTGAACACACAACCGACCTCTTGGTGCGCGCAGCCAAAACCCGCGCCGTGGTCGTAGTTGAACACGATATGGAGTTTGTGCGGCGGCTCAATTGCAAGGTCACGGTTCTGCATCAAGGCAGTGTTCTAGCCGAAGGATCACTGGATCACGTAACGAAAAACAAAGACGTCATCGACGTATATTTGGGACGCTAGGCAATGTTGGAAATTAAAGGTCTTACGCTCAAATACGGGCAAAGCCAAATCCTGAACGGGATCAATCTGACGGCTGCGGTGGGCGAAGTGACAACCATTATGGGCACAAATGGCGTGGGCAAAACCAGCTTGTTGCGTGCCATCGCGGGACGTCATCCTTATGCCGATGGGACGATGACGTTAGATGGAAAACCACTTGACCATCTCAGCGCATTTAATGCCGCCCGCGCCGGTATTGCCTACGTGCCGCAAGGCCGCGAGGTTTTCCCGATGATGACAGTTGGCGAAAACCTGGAGACGGGGTTTTCTTGCCTTCCAGTCAGCGAGCGCAAGGTTCCCGATCACATATTTGACCTGTTCCCGGTCTTGAAAGACATGATCAACCGTCGCGGCGGTGACCTATCAGGTGGGCAGCAACAGCAATTGGCGATTGCGCGGGCATTAATCACTAAACCACGCGTTTTGTTGCTAGATGAGCCGACCGAGGGCATCCAACCCAACATCATCCAACAAATCGGCGATGTCATCCGGTTGTTAAGTGAGCAAGGCGATATGGCCATTGTGCTGGTCGAACAGTTCTTTGATTTTGCGTTTGATCTAGGCTCCGAGTTTCTGGTTTTGCAGCGCGGTGAAGTCGTTTTCAACAAAAGAAAAGATGTGATGTCGCGTGAGGAATTGTTTGAACAGGTTCTGGTTTAGCACCCCCGCTTGGGGGGCTAACGCACCACGCCCCCAATTTGACAAATAAGGTCAAGCACGGCGTCGGCCCCATCCCCGTTGCGCAGCGACGTCATCACAAAAGGCTTATCGCCCCGCATCCGTGCCGCGTCGCGCTTCATCACATCTAGCGATGCACCGACATAGGGCGCAAGGTCGGTTTTATTGATCACAAGCACGTCTGATTTGGTGATTGCAGGGCCACCTTTGCGTGGAATTTCTTCGCCCGCTGCAACGTCGATCACATAAAGCGTAAGGTCCGCCAGTTCAGGGCTAAACGTCGCGGAAAGGTTATCGCCACCAGATTCGATCAGCACAATTTCGACGTCAGGATGCCGCGCGCACATTTGCGCAATTGCGGCCAGATTGATGCTCGCGTCCTCCCTGATTGCGGTATGCGGACACCCACCGGTTTCCACGCCAATAATCCGATCAGCAGGTAGGATTTGCATACGGGTCAACGCCTCGGCATCTTCTTGCGTGTAGATGTCGTTTGTGATGACCCCAATGGAATGGGCAGGGTGCAAAAGTTGCGCAAGTCGGGCGGTGAGCGTGGTTTTACCGGCGCCAACAGGGCCGCCGATCCCGATCCGTAGGGGGCCGTTCATATGTGTCATGATTGGAATAACCTTGGTTGAAGAGTTTCATGCTGCATCGCTGCAATGTCGGACAGGAAGGCGTTTGAATAAAGATCGTCGAGGGTCGCGGTTTGTGCGTCCAGTGCTATGCGTTCGCAAAGTGGTGTGAGCGCGGTCACGATCGCTTGCCCCTCAGTTTGGCCCAGCGGGACGAGCCGCACGCAGGCCATCACGATGTTGCTGGCAAAAGATTGCACATACATTGCGGCCGCAAGATGAACTGGTATCGCCTGTTGTACGCAGGCCCATCCCAATGCCACGGGGAATAAAACCTCTGGCGTTTCTGTTTCCCAAATTGCGCTAGTTGTGCGCGCGAATGCGGCCCCTTGATGCAGGCTTTCTCGCAAGCGTTCCTTGCTTGATGCAAAGGCGCGGCCTGTGGCATCGACCTGCGCGAGGTCTTGCGTGGTTTTGGCCCGATACGCAGCGCAAAGCAGGATAGCATCGCTTCGCCCTGATCCAGATTGCAAAACATCATTGAGCCAGTCTTGCAGGCTCTCTGCATCGGTGACCCAGCCTTGCGCAATCGCGGTTTCCAGCCCGTGCGAATACGCAAAGCTGCCCAAAGGGTAGGACGGCGACAGCCACTGCGCGAGGGTCAGAACCGCGTTAAGTGTCATGCGCTGTGGCGCCATGCGCGTGGCTATGGGTGCGCCCATGACCGTATGCGCCGCCCTCGGGGGTGAACGGCTGCATGACTTTGGCGAGTGTCGCGCCCAAGTGTTCTAACATGTGTCCTATGACGGGATCATCGCGGATGATCAGTGCGTCTGGCGTGATTTGGCAAGGCGTGTGCCGATTGCCGATATGCCATGCCAGTTGCGTCATATTCGCACCAGTCACGCGCAGCACGGGTTCCGGCGCGGCACTGATCCTGATCTGCACACCGTCAGACAAGACAAGAATATCGCCATGTGCCAGCGAGGTCGTTTTTTCCAGATCAACAAGAAACCGCGTGCCGCTATCGCTGGTCAGCGTTTTACGGCGCACAAATCGCGCATCATAATCAAGGCTACACTCTTGTGCGCTGTCTTGCGCGGTGCCTGCGGGTTGAACGGTTTGAGCAATAGGAAGTAAAAATGACATAGGGTCTCCGATCAGAACATGAAATAGCGCTGCGCCATTGGCAGCTCGGACGCCGGTTCACAGGTCAGCAAAACCCCATCCGCGCGCACCTCGTATGTTTCGGGGTTCACCTCCATTTTAGGCAAGGCATCGTTGAGGATCAGGTCGCGTTTACCAATATTACGCGTGTTGCTTACGGCAATGGTTTGCTTGTTCAGGCCCAGCGTGTCGCGAATGCCGTTTGCTTGCGCTGCTGCACTGACAAATGTGACCGCGTTTTGCGCAACCGCGCGCCCCATCGCGCCAAACATGGGCCGTGAATACACCGGCTGTGGCGTCGGGATCGACGCATTAGGATCACCCATTTGCGCGCATACGATCATGCCGCCCATCAAAACCATTTCGGGTTTCACACCAAAGAATGCGGGGCTCCAAAGAACAAGATCAGCACGCTTACCCTCAGCGATTGATCCAATTTCAGCGCTGACCCCATGTGCAATCGCAGGGTTGATCGTATATTTCGCAATATATCTGCGCACACGAAAATTATCATTCTCGCCGGTTTCTTCAGCCAAACGACCGCGCTGTTTCTTCATCTTGTCGGCGGTTTGCCATGTGCGGATTAACACTTCGCCCACGCGTCCCATCGCCTGACTATCTGAAGCGATGATCGAAAACGCGCCCATATCGTGCAGGATATCTTCGGCAGCAATCGTTTCGCGCCTGATCCGGCTTTCGGCAAACGCCACGTCTTCGGGAATGGATTTATCAAGGTGATGGCAGACCATTAGCATATCAAGATGCTCTTCCAGCGTATTGACGGTAAATGGCCGGGTGGGGTTGGTGGATGACGGTAAAACATTCTCGTCACCGCAGATTTTGATAATGTCAGGCGCGTGTCCGCCACCCGCACCTTCCGTGTGAAACGCGTGGATCGTGCGGCCCTTAATGGCCCCCACGGTATGCTCGACAAAGCCACTTTCATTCAACGTATCGGTATGGATCATCACCTGAACATCCATGTCGTCAGCCACCGACAAACAGCAGTCAATCGCTGCAGGGGTCGTGCCCCAGTCTTCGTGCAGCTTGAGTGCGCAAGCACCGCCATTCACCATTTCGACCAAGGCTTCGGGCTGGCTCGCGTTGCCTTTGCCCGAAAGCCCGATGTTCATCGGAATACCATCAACCGCCTGCAACATGCGCCCGATATGCCATGGTCCGGGCGTACAGGTGGTGGCCAAAGTGCCGTGCGCGGGGCCAGTGCCACCGCCCAACATCGTTGTCACACCAGAATGCAGCGCGTCATCCATCTGCTGCGGGCAGATAAAGTGGATATGTGAATCGAAACCGCCCGCCGTCAGAATGCGGCCTTCGCCGGCGATAATCTCGGTCCCCGGACCAATGATGATATCCACACCAGATTGCGTATCAGGATTGCCCGCTTTGCCAATCTTATGGATACGACCCGACCGTAGGCCAACGTCAGCCTTATAAATGCCTGTATGGTCCACAATCAGCGCATTGGTAATGACCGTATCAACGGCTCCACCTGCACGGGTGACTTGGGATTGGCCCATGCCATCGCGAATAACTTTGCCGCCGCCAAACTTCACCTCGTCCCCGTAAGTCGTCAGGTCACGCTCGACTTCGATAATCAGATCGGTATCGGCAAGGCGCACTTTATCACCCGTTGTCGGGCCGAACATCGCCGCATATTCATCGCGTTTGATATGTGTGGGCATTACAGGTCCCCCATGACAGCCGCGTTAAAGCCAAAGATTCGCCGCGCACCACCGAACGGGATCAAATTGACCTCACGGCGTTGACCTGGTTCGAACCGCACCGCAGTCCCTGCGGCAATATCAAGCCTGTGACCCCGTGCGCAATCACGGTCAAAATCAAGCGCGGGATTGGCTTCGGCAAAGTGATAATGACTGCCAACCTGCACAGGTCTGTCACCCGTATTTGCGACCATCAAAGTAATCTGCACAGCACCCGCATTTAGCGTTAGGTCGGCATCCGCGGTAAATATCTCTCCGGGGATCATGGCTTACCTCGAAGGTACCGCACAACACACAGCCCCCCAAGCGCAAGACCGCCGACAAGCAAAACAAGCGGAACGTGCGATGTTTGCGAGGTGTGGATGTGCGCCATCGCGTCTTGATGGGCAAAGGCTGGCGCGCCCAAAATAACTGCGGTGAGTGATGTAAGAAGTTTCTTCATTTTGCGGTCCTTATCTGATCGGGTTGTGGACGGTGACAAGTTTGGTGCCGTCGAGAAACGTAGCCTCGACCTGAACATCGGGGATCATCTCTGCGATGCCGTCCATACATTGATCGCGGCCAATAACCTGCGCGCCTGCCTGCATCATCTCGGCGACAGAGCGGCCGTCGCGCGCACCTTCCACGACAAAATCGGTAATCAAGGCAATCGCCTCGGGGTGGTTCAACTTCACACCTCGGGCAAGCCGTTTTCTGGCAACTTCAGCGGCCAATGCGATCAATAATTTGTCTTTTTCGCGGGGGGTCAGTTGCATTTCAAAGTCTCCATGTCGCGGGAAGCGGGCCGTTCGAGAGCCGCTCAAGAATTGGGATAAGGGATTGGCGCAGCACAAAGCTGTCTGGGGCCACAATTCTGACGACTAACATCTCATTCGCAAGCAACGTGGCACCGCCCGTATCTGGCAACAGGTTTCTGACAGAAGGGATATGTGCGGCCGCATCAGGTGCCAAATAGATTACACTTGCCATTGCGCATGCACCGTTTCCGATCGCCGCACGCGCCAATTGTGCCGCAAAATTTCCCACAAGACGCACACCATCCAAGTAAAGAGGATGCCCGTTGCGCGTCACTGAAATGCGGTCAGAAAAGTGAATGTCGCCTAATATCTCACCCATTGCAGCGCGGCCAAAAACAATTGGTTCGACGATCAATGCCTTTGCCTTTGGCGCAAGGTTAACGTCGAGTTTGCGGTCTAACCTGCTGCCCTCAAAAAGGATCAGTTCCTGCGGAAGCCAGCGAAGAGTAGCATTTTCCGCCACCGTAATATCAGTTACAATAGATCCTGTCTCGTGAGGCTGCGCTCTGTAGATACGTTCCGCAGCTTGGGTCGTGATGCTCAGCACACTCCCTTCCCCAACTTTAGCAGACGTCGCAATACGATCGCCGCCAGTCACGCCGCCAGATGTATTGATCAAGACCGCTTGCAAGGCGGGGCCGCCACGCGGAAACAGCACGCGCGAACACCCCGACTGATACAAATCATCAATAACGCTCGAGGCACCACGCAGCTTGGCTGACACAACCACACGGCCTTTTGCGCGTGGTTGAAAACTATTGATTGCATCAAGCATTTTATGCGTGTTTCTTCGAAAATTCCATATACACTTGATATGTTATAGTGGTTGAAAAGCGCCACACGGCACAGCCACTACACTTGGAAAAGGCGCTGCGTAGCTTAAAAAATAGGCAACTCCGGTTACTTCTCCTAAACTATAGCCATTTCTTGCTTTGTAATGCAGCTCCACATTGCGTATCGCTTGGCGTAATTTTCGCGTTCCAATATGACGGTTTGTGATTTGTCATAGCTGGTTGCGATATGCCGCCAATCCTTGAGCTTGCGGAACATTTTCTCGTTGCGATTATGTTGTTTGTAGCGGCGCTAGTCATACGGGCGGAGAGCCGCCGTTCGCCGCAAATGCTCGGGTCATGCTTCAAAGGGTAAAAGCCGCCATTCACCAGCCGAAGAATGCCATTCCGGAACACTCTGCCCTCGGGGGTCCGACGTTGGGGTCGGATCAACTCAAACCCAGAGTCTCGCTTAAGCTGGGTAAAAGTTGGGGGCAACGTCAGCGATCCTTTTACAGCCCCTGATCGAACTATTTGGCATGCTAATATATCTTCCGATTATGCCGTGGACCATCCCAAACGCGCAGGCAGAACAGGCTCCGCCGACATAACCCATCACTTAGCCGGTTGAGTGTTTGCCAATCGTTCCGCCGTCCCGTTTGACTGGCCAGACTTCCAGCAGACCGCAAAGTATCACTAACGTCCCGCCAACGATTTCATGAACGGACAGGTTCTCGCCTGCAAAAACGGCTGCCGATAACGCGCCTACGATGACTTCGGTCATCAAAAGGATGCCGACTCGTGCCGGGTCAAGCCGTACGGTTGCCCACATCAGCGCAGCAATCGAAAGCCCCCACCAAAGTCCGCCTGTCAGCAGGACGTTAATCATGATGGGGAGTGCATCTTGCGCTGACACAGATGGGACAGGTTCCAGAAATGGAGCAAAAACAAAGCATGTGATAGTCGCACCAATAGCAAACATAAACGCTGCGGGTGCAGGCGGTAGGGTAGATTTGATCCGCATACCAGCCGTCGCCAAAGCCCATAGAAAACCGCCGGTAAACGCCATCCATTCTCCCAGATTGCGGGGCACTGGCAGGCCACCATCACCCCCGAGCATGATAAAAAGTCCGCTCAGCCCGAAGCCAATAGCAAGCAAGCGCAATTTTGGGACATGCCAGCGCAACAGATATCTGGCGATCAGCACGCTCCAGACTGGGCTGAAGAACCACAGCAGGATAACTAAAGCCACCTTTCCGTAAAGAAATCCGATTGAATACATGGCGAATGCCACACCACCCAGCACAACCGATGCTGTGCCGAGGGGATTTGCGAAACGCAGCACATCTTTCTGCCGCATGGCGAAGGGTAGCAAAAACAGCACGGCAGCCAATGCGACAGCCCCCGTGCCCCAAGCGCCATTAAGGCCAAGGTCTGCAATCGCACGCACAGGAACCCAATAGACGCCCCAGAAAATGCCGGTCAAAAGAATGATGCCAGAGGCGAAGAAAGACTTGCTCATGAACTTCATGCCCCCATAGTGTCGACGAGCTGATGTTGTCGCCTTTACCCGTCTCGAACTGACAAGTGATAAATACGCGGCCGACGCGGTTTGGCAAGGCCGCCTCGTCAGGCCACTTGGGGCCGAAAAATCACAGACGAGGCTGTGTTAAATTGGATCGAATTTCAGGAAAGGGATCGGATACCCATTCATATCGCTTATGCTGGGATCGCCATCTTTGACAATCTTCCTGCAAAATCCGACGCCAACGGCGCACCCGTCAGTTGCCCCATATGCCATGCCAAAACTTGATTGCTGCTCAGGACCGGCAGGCCAAGTTCGGCTTCCAGATCGTTGATGATATCAAGGGTGCGCAAATTGGTGCAGGATAGAAATACCGCCTGTGCGCCTTGTGCCGCCTGTCGCGCAGCGGCCTTGATGGATGCGGGCGCAATGCGCGCAACCCGCGCTTCGACAGCCTCGCCAAAGGTTACGGTTTCGCTGACCTGAAATCCCGCCGCGATGAACGCGTCGCGCACTGGGGCAGCAATATCTTTGACATAGGGTGTCACAAGGCCAAGGTGTGTCACATCGAGCACCCGCCCTGCGGCCAGCGCCGCCGTAAGGGGGTCTGTCACGAACGGGGTCTTAACCCCTTGCCGGATCATAGCGGCAACAGCGTCCGCCCCGATCAAAGTCGTTCCAGACGTGCAGCCATAGCCCACAGCATCAAAACGGGCCGCCCGTGGAAATAGACGAGCGCTATGGGGCAGATTTTCCTTCATTTCAGCAATTGTATCGCTTGACAGTGCCTCGCCAGACGGGATGCGGCTGATGTAGATTGCAATATCGCGATCAGGGAAAAGCCGTCGAAAATCCTGCTCGATGGTTTCATCAGCCTGCAAAACCACCAATCCTAACGTGGCCTTTGAACCAATCGGCCCGGTAAGATCAAAACCTGCCTGTTTCATCCTATGATTTCCGGCATTTCGGCGGGTGCGCGGCGCGACAACAATTCGGGCCCATCTGCGCGTAGGACGATGTTTTCCTCATGCACCAGAATGCGGTTCGGTGCGATCTGAACCCCCGGTTCCAGCGTCAACACCATGCCGACCCGCAATTCAGTCGTGTCGCGCGGCGTCACCGATGGCCATTCCGTCAATGTGATCCCCAGCCCGTGACCAAGCCTCCCGCCGCCGACGATAGCCCCTTGGTGCTGCAATTCCTCGGCCATGATCCGGTGCAGATCGCAGGCCAACATTCCGGGGCGCAGCGTGGTCAAAGCGGTGTCCGTGGCCGCGTATAATGCTGCTTGGGCGCGGCGCACATCATCGGTTGCAGGCCCGATTGCAAAGTTGCGGTCAAAATCGCAAAAATACCCGTCCCGCACAGCACCAGTGTCCAGCATCAGCACGTCACCATCACGCAAAGGGCGGTCATGCGCGGGCGATATCACATCGCCGTAACCACCGTGTTCCGCGCCGCCCGCGACATAGCTTACCCAATCTGCCCCCTCCTGCAAAAGCGCGACCTGAAAATCGCGAAAGACGTTCGACAGAGGCACACCTTGGCGCGCAAATTCGGGCACACGCACGAAGGCCGCATCCGCAACAGCACAGGTGGCACGTATCTTGCCGATCTCGGCTTCGGATTTGACCTCGCGGACGCGAAAAACCGCTGCCGTGCCGTCTGCGATCTCGCGTGGTGCGATCGCGTCTTGCAGGCGCAAAAAGTCCGCGACAGGCATGCGCAGATGACTTTCCTGCCCCATCGGAATCCCGATCCTGCCCGAAACGGGCACAAGCGATATCAGGGTATCTGCCAGCAGGCTGACCCCGTCATCAAAGGGATCGGGCGCATCCCATGTGCGGACGTCGCTGATCCAGCAACGCCCCATCAAATCGGCCCCGATCGATGGGATAACCGCAACCGGATCACCGCTTGACGGCACCACCACAAACCAGGGTCGCGCAGGGCTTTCCCAAAAACGGGTCAAGAAACCCGTGGTGTAGAAAACATCCGCAGGTGTGGTCAAAAGCAAAGCATCAAGGTCGCCTCGCACCATTTCACGCTGCATTGCCATTATGCGGGAGCGATATTCTGCGGTGGGGAAAATCAGCGATCCATCAGGCATCCTCGGGTCCTTCGCTCAAGATGCACAAGACATGCGATTGCGCGTCGATGCCCTTTAACCCCGCCAAGAGTGCCGCCACCCCTGCTGCCCCCGACGGCGTTGAGCGCAATCCAGCGTCCGCCACTGCAGCCGCCCCTGCAGCGCCTTCCTCCTCGGAGATTGTAACAAACTGATCGGCGTCATGCGCCAGATCAGCCAACGCAAGCATCGACGGTGTCTTACAATCCAGACGCCCCATCGCCGACACGGGCCCTTGGGTTTCGACCACACGGCCTGCCCGAATACTCTCCATCAACGCAGGCGCTGCTTCGGGTTCGACCACGATCATCTGCGGCGCGTCCCCCCATGCCAGCCGCAATTGTGACGCCAGTGCCGCCGCAAGACCACCAACGCCCGCTTGCAAAAACACATGCGTAGGCACATTGGCTGATTGGGCCACAATTTCGGTTGCAATCTGGCGGTACCCTTCCATCACGCGAAATGGCAAATCAACGTATCCCGGCCATGATCCATCCGACAACAATGTCCAGTTGTTCTGGTCCGCAGCGTCGCTTGCCGCAGTCAGGCTGGCCTCATAATCAGCCCCCGCCCAAACCACTGTTGCGCCTAAATTTTCCAGCTTGGCGGCAAAGGATTTCGGCACGGCGCGGGACAGGAAAACCACCGCCGCCGCACCAAAAATCCGCGCACCTGCCGCAACCGACATCCCGTGATTGCCCGCACTTGCGGTGACATAGGTGCGCCCCTGCAACGCGACGGACAAATCACCGCCCGTCGCCGCCGCTTCGCGCGCAATGGCATAGGCCGCACCAAGCGCCTTGAAGCTGCCTAGCCCCATCCGACCGCGTTCGTCCTTGACCTGCAGCTGACCCACACCTGCCAAGGTCGCAAGCTCGGGACATTCTAGTAATGGCGTCACCAGATACACTGGGCACTGCATCAAAAGCGCAGCTACCGCGCTCGCATCGACACCCTGCATTCGCACTAAGTCTGGAAGACCTTGGCCGCGAAATCGATTGTCCAACGCTGTTTTCATCAAACGGCTCCCTGTGTTTGTCGCCCAAGGGTACGCTTATCTTGGCAGGGCTGTCATCTAGAGCTTTGCCATAATCTGCTTCATATTCTGGAATACCCAGATTCCGCCGCAAACCGCGCAAAGCGGAGACTGCAAGAATCAAGCATAACGGCGGTTTCTGTCCGGCATATCGGCGTTATAACCTCCCAAATGCTGCACAACACACGAACGACTGCTTCGACGGGCCGCACCGCAGAGTCTTTAGGTGGCGATCAACGGCAGCTTAGGGCCGGAAGTTCTAAGGCGATTTAAGCAGTCGTCCCAAACCCGACCTTCATGCGCGGCGCAGCATCGGTGACTCTGGGCTCTTTTGGAACCTTCGCCGCGCCCACGACGAGCGACCGCTTCCACGAAAATCAAACGAATAACGGCCACTTGTGCCGCCCTACTTTACTGTCGCCAAGCCTAATGCGTCACGCCCTTCGCAAGACTGTTTTCCAAATCACCTAGATCGTCGACAGCATCTGCGAGTTCTTCGGTTTCGACATCATTTGACTTTCTATCTGGCTCCGCTGCTTGCTCAGCAAACTCCATCTCCATTTGCCGCCTTTCTTCGGCAACAACTGCCTGAACCACCGCCACGGTCTTCGTTTGGGGTGCTGGGGGCGCATCGCTATCACCGATCTTCTGATCTGTCGTGGCCGCATCCCGTTCAGCAACACTAGCACTACCACCAGGTTGAGGCGTCGTCGGACCAGAAACGCCTGTCCCCACTCCAGAGTCGCCACCCCCGCCCATTCCCATCACTGGAAACGGCAACTCCCCTTTTTGCCCCGCATGGATCGCAGCAAAAAACCGATCATCAAAATACTGGATCCGCTTGGCCCGCACCGGCATCTGCGCATCAACAACCATGATAATTTCATCCAGAGGTAAGCGGCGGGCCTCATCCTCCGGCAATAACGACGTCTCTTCCGTCCGCGTTGACTGGCTCCGCCCCTCGAACGGGTTCTTGCCAATAGATCTGGACCGCGTAATGACCGTCTTCGTGGTTTTACCCACCGCCTTGCTCAACTCCTCAATTGTCTTTTCATCAGAGGGCGTCAGATAAAGCTTAACACCCGCATTGCCCTGAAGTGCACGGCGGGTGTTTTCTCCATAGATTTCATCAAGGGCGGGGATGGTTTGCGTGACGATCGCTAAGTGCCCACGATAGGCCCGCAGTGTTTCAATGCTCTCGACGACAATCGGCATTTTGCCGAGGCGGTTGAACTCATCGAGCATAATCATCACCGGCCAAGGCTCGTCTTTGCCTGGTTCCTTGTCTTGCATGGCCGAGAGAAGATCCGAGAAGAACAATCTAATCAGTGGCGCCAGCGGTTTCACCATCAGGGGTTGGACAACGAGATAGACGGTGAAGGGCTTTTTGCGGATCGTCCGGAAGTCAAAGTCCGAGACCTGCGTTGCCTCGTCAATCGCAGGATTCTGCCACTGATCCAGACCTGAGGTCATCAGGAGCGAGACATAGGAGGTCAGAGTGTCGTTGTTTGTCGAGGCCAACCGCGTAAAGATCAGTTTCGCAGCTTTATTGTCGATCTCATGGCCGCGAGCCACGTATTCTTTCTGCTTGTTGCCGCCCGAGGCCGAGATCCGGTAAATCTCGCCCAAGGTCGGCTTCTTGCGCTGGAACGCCAGCAATCCTGCAGCCACGAAGAGATCAATACCACCCTTCAACAGGCCTTGAACGCGATCGTTGTCACTCTGAAGGAATAAGGTCGCCAGCAGCTGCAATTCCATCTGCTGGCGCGCAGGGTCTTCCAACTCATAGATGCGCAGAAGCGGGTTATAGCGATGGGTCCGCTTGCCTTCCCAATCGGTGGGCGCAAAGCGGTAGACCTTGTCGCCTTGGGCCGCACGGTGACGCGCCGTCGCCTCAAAACATTCGCCCTTCACATCCAGAGTGACTGCAGACCCCTGCCACGTCAGAAGGTTCGGGATCACAAAGCCGGTGGTTTTGCCGCGTCCTGTTGGGGCAACGATCAACGCATGGGGAAACACTCTTGAGCTGATGTAGCGCGTGCGGGACTTTGGACTGCCCAGTTTCCCCAGAATAAACCCCGTGCCTGGCTTGCCAAAAAACCCATTGACCTTCATCTCTCCCCGCCTTTGCCAGTGCGTTTGACCAAAGCGCGTGAGGGCAGAACCTGACATGGCAAGGCTCATCATCAACCCTGCGGCCGCACAGGCGCCGATGATCAGGTTGATCAACTGGAAATCATCCGACCGACTGTCGCGTATCCAGAGATAGTTCTGCGCAATGTAGCCAAAGTCGATATCAGCGCTGAACCCAAGCGCTTTGAAGGTCAGCACTGCAGAGGCGATGGTGTAACCCATCGCACCCGCGACCAAGGTGACCAACACCACCCCAATCGCAATACGCGCCCTGCCCATGGACCCGCTCAATGGATTTGGCCCCGCTCCGTCTCGCCGTCCACGTCCGCCGCACGGTGCTTTTCAACTTCAACGTCTGCCAACTCATCAACGACCTGGCGCAAAGCGTCCGAGTTTGCTGTTGCCGCATCCGATTGCAGATAGACCTTCGCGGCATAGAGCCGATCAAGACGGTCTTCGATGACGTTTTCAAAAGCATCGCTGTCACCGTCCTTCAAACGATCCAGCTGCGCCGCCTCCAGAACCTGCGCCACCTCGGTGCGGAAGGCCTCGCGATCGGTTTCGGCCTCAAAAGGTGATGAGAGGTCCCCTGCCCGTTCATGGACGATAACACGGGACAGTTCGGGAGTCTCAATCTGAGCCGTCTCGCGCTCTGTAAAGCGTATCTCACGTTCTGCGCCGCGCGCTTCATAGACACGTTCGTAAGTGTCGCCGAGACCTTCCGCTAACTGCTCAGGCATATCAGGATACCGCGCCTGAAGATCGCGCGCGATAGCCGTTGAGATTGGTGTCCTGCTATGCGCACCCAACTTAGCCGCTTCAACCTCAATGATGATCTGATCCGCCGCAGTCTGATCTACGATCACTGCTCTGCCCTCCTCGCTCATGCGAATCACATCTGTCGGGCGGGCAATCAGCTCTGGACGGTCCCGCAGATACTCCCGCTGTGCGTCTTCCAAACGCTCCATGGCACGGCTTTCGATCACGGCCTCATCAAGATTCTCAATCTGGGCCTCAATTCGCGCTTCCAAGCGAACGTCATTTGCAGCGACCTCGATCAGATTGTCCGTGACATGCGCCTGTACCTCGCGGGCTTCTTCAATGACCCCGTCGCGACGCAAAACTCCTTCTCGCTCCAACATGGTCCCAAGCTGCACATGCACATCGTTGAGAATATCCCGCGCCTGCTCCAAATCCGCGCGCCGCTCAAGGTTCAGATCCTTCGCCACGGCCACCTTAGAAAGATCATCCGCAATCCATTGATGCTCCAAGGCCGCGTTCTGCGCACCCGTCTCCATCCGCGCCACAACCTCGGATGTGCTGATCCCCGTACCGCGCAGCGCCGCATCAACGCGGGCGTGCACCCGTGGTTCAGACAAGCGCTCCAACTGACTTTCCTGAATGTTGGCCTCGGAATAGACCCCACCCTCTGACGGGATCTCCGAGAGGGAATTGGACCGTAGCCCTAGCGGCTGCATATGCTGCACGCGGGCCTGAATTGTGTTGAGGGTTTTCTCCAACGCCGGCCGCTCCGCATCCGGCTTTGCCGCGATCAGGTCTGTGATGTTTGCGACCTTTTCTGCGTAACGGCTGCGCAGATCCTCGAACGTCTCATCCTCGGCCATGTAGACACCTCCTAATGTTTCGACCTGCCCGCCCCGCGCGAGAACCTCGCCCGCACGGAACAGCACCTCGGCAATATCTTCGCGGTTCTCTGACGTCGCTTCGGCGGCCAGCGAGTGAAACACGATCTTGGTATTCGCGATCTCGGCGAGCGTCCGCGTCAGATCCTTGCCAACGCGTTCCCGCTCTTGGGGCACCCTGCCCTCTTCCTTGGCGGCATAGACCTCACGGGTTTTGGGAGGGTAATGCACCTCGCCGCGTTCTATCCGCCGCGTGGCTTCCAACCGCACGCCATAGGTTTCGGCCTCTTCGACCATCGCCAGGCGGAAGTCGTCATAGTTGAACCGGTGATTGCGCGCCAAATAGAAGAACTCGCCCTCTTGCGAACGACGGTTCAACACGAGATGCGCATGGGGGTGATCGCGGTCTTCATGCACCGCGATGATGTAATCAAAGTGCCCTTGATCATTCTGGAAGAACCGCTCCGCCACGTCCGTCGCGATGTCGCGCACATCCTCGCCGCGCGTGCCAATCGGGAAGGACATCAAGAGATGTGTGGTCTGCCCAAGCTTGGGTTTGAACCCCGCGCTCCACCGTTTGGCAAAGCGCTCGGTCAGGTCTTTGATCTCACCATGATCGAGCTTCGATTTGCCATCCAGAAACCCGCTGCTGTCGACGATATGGGTCGACTTCGTTGTCAGATATTCGAGCTGGTTTGCCAGTTGGGATTTATTGTGAGTCCCACCACCCCGGATAGCTTTGAACACGGCAGCCCGATGCCCCGCAGCGGCGCGCACCATCTGCTTTTGCTTGGAGACGTGCAGACCCTGCATCGAGCCTCGGATCCGGCTCCACCCATCCTGAAATATCTCTCCGGTAACGATACCGACTGCATCATTCCGCTGCATGGGCAAACTCCCTCAGGGCGGCCGTGGCGGTCAGCAGCATCGCGTCCCGGCGGCGGCGCACAAGCAGGTCAATCTCGTCTGCGGAATCGAGAATGAACCGCGCTAAGCCGCGCATCTGAGCAAGGCGCAATTCGGAGAACTCGGCACGCGTACGAGCCTCTGTTCCCTGCCCCTCCCGATTGGCGCGTCGCATCTGCTTGGCGATCTGCGCGACACCGTTTCCAACCTCGTTCAGGGAGGCGCGATAGCGCGCCATCTCAGCAGCAAGCCGGGCATCCGCCACAAAGGTGCCACCCGCCGCTTGCATCAACCGCCGCAGCCCCTCAGAGCGTGTCTCAATCCCCGCTGACGCCAACACTACATCAAACGCTGCCATCTCTGCAGGCGTCACTTTTACGCTCACCGCCAAGACCGGAACCGCCGTATCGCGCTGCCGCTCTGCGTCACTCTTCACCGTGTATTGCACGGCACGTGCTCCCGAGACGATTAGGGGAACTCCCTCGACTTTAGACTTCGCCGCGGTCTCGCTATCATGCTGCTCCAGAAGCTGCCTGGCCTCGAAGACGGCACCCGTCTCTTGCGCCCGAACGCTTGCCCGCGATCCCGAGGCCGGGATGAAGGCATTGCCAGTCTCGACCTCGTAGCATTCCGCTGCCGCCTCCCCCATTGTCTCAATGGCATCGACGATCTCGCGCAACTGCACGAAGCGTGCTTGGGCCTCTTCCAGTGCGGTCTCAGCGATTTCTGATCCGTCGTGACATTTTGCCAGTGCGCCGATCTTGTCGGCTGTGCGGTCGACTTCCTTGCCGAGAGCCACCTTGCGGCGCTGCAGGATTGTCGCCAACCCGTGGGCGATCGGTTCGATCTCTCCCTCAAGTCCTGTATTGCGAAGCTGCCCGAGCAGGGTCTCGAAGGCTTCGCGAATGATGCAATCTTTCAGAATGTCATCCTGCGGGATTGGCAAGCTCGCATCTTTCTCCGTCAGGCCGAAGAGTTCGATTGTCTCGTATGTTGTCGCTTGATCGTAGGCCATGTGTTCATCTCCAGATGTTTGAGTTTGAGCCCACCACATGCGTGTGGGGGCATGGCCGATTTCTGGTTCACCGAATCTGTCCGGGTCAGGGACGGCGCAGCCGCCAGCTTGCTGGGCGCAAAAGTTTTCCAAGCGCCGCGCTCACGACAAGCGCAACCTCACGTAAAAGACAAACCTCGCAACACGCACTGCCCTTGCCGAAAAGTTTTGCGATCCTTGAGGCGGGCTGATTTGGGGGCCATCCGGAGGATATGCTTCCATACTCATGTGTGTGTGTTTTAACGCCAGGTTCGCCCACCGCGAGCAGGCAAGCGGTGGGGCCGGACACGCAGGCGGGTGCAGCGGCGGGATCGTTTTGCACCGCAAAACAGACCAAAGCGAAGACCGCAGGCGTGGCCGAGACCCGCCGTGCTCGCGAGACGGGCAAACCGGGACCCACGCGCCGCCACCGCGGTAAGGCCGCATGGCCGCATGCGCGACGGACCGCAGGGCCGTTCTCACCTGCGACACGCGAAGCCGAGCAGGGGAGGCCGTTAGGCAAACATTGCAGCCAACCTAAATAATGTGACCTGGACGCAGTGGAACACGCTCACGCTCGGGGCGCTTCAGTGCTTCCGCATATTTTATCGCATTGTCGTCGATCCCATCATGCCAAAGCTTCGATACAAAGTCGCGGGCATCCTGCACTGTCATGTCTTTGAGCATGGGAGAGAGGGCAATAAAGAGCTCGTCCTCGGTGAGGGATGCCGCGCGACACATTGCGTCCTCATAATAGGATGGATCGTTCAGGACATATTCGCTCAACGGCATCAACGCGACATTCTCGGCAGGAATCACCAAGAAGATCAAATCCTGTAAGGTCGTTAGAAAGTCCCGGCGGGACGTGGAGACTGGTTTGCCCTCGCTCTTCGCGTCGGCGTAGGCTTCTCTCGTTTCTCGCAGCCGCGACCCGGCGTAAGAAAACACCATACTGCGCTTTTTGTCTGGCAGCTCAAACTTGGTACATGCCTCAATGCGCGTGATCAGCTCAGTGATTTCAACTTCGAGGTCAAAGTTATCGAACCAGACTCGGCCCATTTTCGGTTTTCTGGTCATCCACCCTCTCAAGAACCACACTACGTTAGTATATCATTGTAGCATAATCGGGTGATCCGACAAGGCAGCACATATCAAGCGATGGTGTTGCCGGCGCCTATCAAAGCACCGGGATTGGCACGGGTGTCTTTCAAGCACGCTCACACAAAAATGGGGAGCCACGTCACCGTGGCTCCCCTATCCATCTAGATTATGCACAAACTGCCTAAGTCATGCGACCAACGACAACCCACCGCTTGCGTCCGGTTGCTGATCATCACTCTGCACGAACGGAATGATCGAGAACGTCTGCCCACCGCGCTGCTCTTCGTTCTGCACGGCATTCACGCGCAAATCACCATCGGGGGTGTTGATCAACAACGAGACGTAGTCGTGACCCGTCCGGTTGCTCTTGGCCATCCAGGCGGAGCCAACACGGATCGGCTTACCTTTTGGAGAGCTGACTTCGATCCGGTAGTCCGGGTGCGTCTCTTCCGTCTTGTAGTCATTCTCGATCAGCATGAAATCCAGATCGAACATCATGTTGGCGATGTAGCCCGCAAATGCATTGTCGGCGTCCATTGCGGTCAATTCGCCCGAAATCGAGCCAGACTTCATCGTGCCGTTCGAGACCAGCGGGATGATCTCGAAGTCTTCACTGTTGGCTTTACGCGCTTCCTGCGTTTGCACTGCGTTGACGCGGAAGGGCCCGAGGCCGACGTCCAGCTGCATTGAGATGTAGGGATTGCCGCTGGTATTGCCGGTTTCATTCCAGGCCGTGCCGATGCGAACCTTGCGGCCAGATTTGTTGACAGCTGTGACATCATAGTCCGGGCTGCGCTCAGACATCTTTGCGCGGGTTTCCAACTGGATCGCGATGTCGAACTTGGTGTTGTGGATGCTGCCGGTGAAGACTGCGGCTGCGGTGTCGGCGGTTTTGGTCAGGGTTCCTGCGAACATGAGACTTATCCTTCTTGGGTTATCGGGGCCTGACGTCTTGCCAGTCCATCCGAGATTGCTTTTCGACCCCATCATAGGATCACAAAACAGAAAGCCAGCTTTCCACTTTCTCCCGGCCTGTCAGACAATGCAGCGCCTTGATCGGACGCACGTCGCCTCACCACACGCACACCCTATTCTTTGCCCGATGCTCAGTTGCGATGTTTCAGGCATCACGAACGGACAGGAAGAAGTCCTCTTCCTGTCCGTTCAACCGGCACCCACTTCGGTCCGTCAGACCAATGGCACTGCTATTCGGCTCAAAGATGATCAGATACTGGCCCAGAGTATCCTTGCGAACCACATATCCCGCGTTTGACCAGTGAACGGACTGGCCTGCATCCACTGCGGTTTTGATTTCTGCGATGTTCATGTGTGTCTCCCTCTAGATTGACTATTTTCCGCCGCGCACCAGTCTGTTTGGACGGGTCCTTGCTTTGATGCGTTTGAGGAATTGTGATTACAGCCAGAGCTGTAAGTCAGGCTGCGTTGCGGACACCCGCGTGCCCGTCGCCAATAATCCGGGCCAGGATCGCTTCCGCATTGGCCCCTGCCCCATGCGGCACGAAGACCCGCAGCTGGAAGGCGATGATCTCGGTGAAACACCCCAAAGCCTTCAGGCCATCAATCGTGCCCTTATCCGCTCCGTTGATTTCCAAACGCACGTTACCGGCGACGCGGCGGCGCGTCAGCGTCAGGCCGCACCCCAGATCGACAGGTGCAGTTGTGCCAAAGGCAGCCGTAAGCATCTCGCTTGGCGTCTCGGGCGTCCCTGTCATGAACCGCGCGCGTAGGGCAGCGGCCCCCTCCTCGCTGAGTGTGCGACCAATCATGCTCGCACAGCCTTCGGGCGTGACGCGATAGATGCGCTCGTTGCTGGTCGGGATATTTTTCCAGATCGGCAGCAACAGACCTGTGAGCAGATAGAGCTTGGTCGTGGTGGTTTTGGGCAAGCTGTCGGCTTCTTCGTCCCAAAGCCGGATGAACTCTGATTGGTCGATAGTCTCCCACGCCGACCCCTCGAACTTGGTCTCCTCGAGATAGGATTTGCCAGTTGGGCGCACGACTTTCCGCATCAGGGTGACAATGTCTTCGTCATACATCTGCATCGGGCGTTTCGAGATTATCCCCATCCGCCCGGACGCCCGATTGACCATCGGAGTTTTGTCGAAGTTGTTCCCAAGAGCCGCCTCTGCGGACAGAATGTGAACCGGATCCGTCACCTCCAACCCGATGATGCGGGTTACTGCACCCGATTGCGGGCAGACCCAAAGATCCTCCGCCGAAACCTGCTTAATCGTTTCGCCCCGTAGCGTTTCCACCCCAAGATCCAGCGTGCCCGCGTCCCGCGCCCGCTCGGTTTGGTCCGCGATGCGCTGCATGAACTCCGCGAAGAGCGCGTTTTGCATATGGATTGGCAAGGCCAGCACACGATTGAGGAACCGCTGGATCGGTGGCAATTCTTCCAGCAACACGCCGTCCTTGTCGGTCAACCGCAGTGCTGTCCAATCGGTGAAGACCTCATAACCCATCGCCTCCGCACGCCCTGCAGCAAGATCAGCGTAGTATCCACGCAGCGCAGACCGCGCGATGGGACTTTCAAGGTTGTCCTCCTCGCGGAACATGCCTTGCGATCCTGTCTCGCGCTGGCCTTTGGTGAGCGCGCCAAGCTGATCGAGGCGTTTGCTGATTGTCGATGTAAACCGCTTCTCGCCATGCACATCCGAGGTGCAGACCCGGAAGAAGGGCGCGCTGACCTGCGCCGAGCGGTGCGTGCGCCCAAGTCCCTGAATGGCCGCATCCGCGCGCCAGCCGGGCTCCAGCAGGTAGTGGCGACGCCGCTTTTGGTTCTTCGCCGTTTGTGCCGCGTGATAGGAGCGCCCTGTGCCTCCAGCATCCGAGAAAATCAGGATGTTCTTGTCACCATCCATAAAGGCTTGGGTCTCAGACGAGTTACTGCTGGCCGCGCGTTTCTCGATGAAGATCGCGCCATCCCTGGATTTGAGCGGGCGGATTGACCGGCCGGTAACTTCCGCAACCGCCTCATCCCCAAACGCCCAGAGGATTTGATCCAATGCCGCCGGGATCGGGGCCAGCGCCATCAGATCGATCATCGCCTCATCGCGCAGCGCTAACGCTTCGCGAGAGACGACCAACGCCCCTGTCTCATCCCGCAGCGGCTCTGCAACCACGTTGCCATCGATCTCGACAAGTTTCTGGGTGTGGATTGGAAAAGCCTGTTCAAGATAGCCGAGTACGTAGTCGCGCGGCGTCAGCGCGCCTTCGACCAGTTCGTCATCGGGGTCCATTACCTCCAAACGCCGTTTCAGAAGGCTTTCGCCCGTGGAAACCACTTGGATGACGCAAGCATAGCCATCGGATAGGTCTTGTTGAATGGCGCTGACAATTGACGGCGCTTTCATCCCCATCAGTAGATGATTGAAAAAGCGCTGCTTTGTGCTCTCGAACCGAGATTTAGCGGAGGCTTTGGCGGCAGAAGCATTGGTCTCGCCCGAGGCATCGTTGACGCCAGTCGCAGTCAAAGCCGCCTCCAAGTTGTGATGGATGGTGCGGAACGCGCCTGCATAGGCATCATAGATCTCCGTTTGGGCGGGTGTCAGCGCATGTTCCAACACGTCGTATTCAACACCGTCAAAGCTCAAGGCCCGCGCCGTGTAGAACCCCAGCGTTTTGAGATCACGTGCGACTACCTCCATGGCTGCGACACCGCCCGCCTCCATCGCGGAAACAAAGCTCTCGCGGCTCGGGAAGGGATATTCATTTCCTTGGCCCCAGAGCCCGAGGCGAGAGGCGTATGCCAGATTATGGACCGATGTCGCACCTGTCGCCGAGACATAGAAGACGCGGGCGCGCGGCGTGGCGAGTTGAAGGCGTAGCCCAGCCAACCCCTGCTGGGACGGTTTTGCCCCCCTGCCCTGCTCGGACCCTGCTGCGTTCTGCATCGCGTGCGCCTCATCGAAGGCGAGCACGCCATCAAAATCGTCTCCCATCCACTCTAGAATTTGATTCAGACGCGTCGTGCCGCATTTGCCAGCAGATCGCAGCGTTGCGTAAGTCACGAACATTATGCCGTCCCCCATCGTGATAGTTTGATCAGGCTTCCATTTCGAGAGCGTTTGGATATCTGCGGGTGAACCGCCGAGATCGGTCCAGTCGCGCACGGCATCCTCAATCAGCGTTGCGGATTTGGAAACCCAGACGGCTTTGCGACGCCCAGAAAGCCAATTGACCAGAATAAGCCCCGCGCACTCGCGGCCCTTACCGCAACCGGTGCCGTCGCCTAGGAAATATCCCAAGCGGTAAGCCCGTGCCTCTGCATCCTCATCGCTGCGCAACATCTTTGTCTGGTCATCATCAATCTTAAACTTGCCCGGTAGATCGCGCGCATGCGCATCGTTGGCCATGATGATGGTTTCCAACTGGGCCTCCGAGAGATGGCCTTCTGCGATCAGTCGATTGGGCAGCCGCAGGCCCGCGGCGGCATACTGAGACGGCACCGGCGGTGCGACTGACGCCATGGCAATGCTCTCGACCAGTGGCGTCGGATGCTCCTGCGCGCCAGCGATATCGATCCGTTGCGGACGATAGCGGGCGTAGATGTCTGATATGGGGGCGTTTTCGCGCGGAGTCTCGAGCGTAGTGAACGACAGTGGTGAGGCCGCGTGCTTAGGCGTTTTGGCAGCGGATAAGCTTGATACTGTAGGCTTGCGGCGGGCGGCGGGCTCAGACCGCATCTCAGGACGCTGAACATACATTGAGCGTGACGCTGTCGCGGACGCTACAATCAGGCGCGTCGCGACGATCTGATCCACGATGTTGATTGCTGCGTCGAGATCGTCAACCGAAGTACGGATCATCTCGACGTCAGCATCGACCTTATCAAAAACCATCAACTGGGTATCCACGCTGGTACCAAGCTTGCGATAGATATGACCGGGAATGGTCAGGCCCAGCCGCGGTGTGAGAAGGCTCATCGCACGCGTCCAATGTGCTGCATCCCGTTCAGGACTGAAGCCCATCGGCATAATCGCGACCAGTCGCCCACCCGGCGCCAGTCGTTTGGCGGCCCCAATGAGGTGCTTTGCTGCGATGTGCTTGTCACGGGAGCGATCGACCGAAGACGCAAAGGGCGGGTTCATCACGATAACGCTGGGGGCTGTGGGTGAGGTCAGAAGATCATCGATATGTTCGGCGTCATGTCCAGTCGCGTGCGTATCGAACACCACGTCAAGCAGCCGCTGGCGAAACGGATCTACTTCGTTGAGTAGGAGCTTGGCTCCAGCCCGCTTGGCAAAACCCGCCAATGCGCCGGTTCCCGCAGAGGGTTCCAGCACGGTCTCTCCAGTACGGATCGCCGCCGCGCGCACGGCGAGGGCGGCGTAGGGCAGTGGGGTCGAGAATTGTTGCAGTCGAATTTGTTGCTCGGAACGGCGGGTTTCGGTCAGAAGGCGCATGGCGAGAGGCTTGGCGGTGCCAAGCGGATCAGCCCCGTCTCTGTCGTTCTGAAGCGCTTGAACCGCAGCAGCCTGCATCATGTCGTAGGCCATACGCCAATTCCATGCACCGCTTGCGTCACTGCCGCCAAAGGTGTCGCGCATGATCTTTGAGAGGAAAGAGCTGCGCAGAGGATCGCGGGCGATCTCGGCGGCAATCAGCGACAGGGCAGATTTGAGCTCGGCATTTGAGGGGGTTTGATGGGGATGCTTCGGGTTGGGATGGGCCATGATTTCTGTCCTTTGTGATCCAGATTGAGATTCACAGGACAAAAAGCCCTCTTTGCACTTTTGAGTGCAAAGAGGGCCTTTATTTGAATGGATTGGAAACAGGTCCGCCTATGGCCATTGCTGCGCTGCATGCAACACACGCAATATTGCTATGGTATTTGGGTGATCCGCGTAGACCACAATATAGTTCGGGCGTACGACCATCTCACGGGTTCCGTTGACACGGCCCACACGATACATCTGAGGATGTTCTGACAATCTTGAGGTCTTGTCCTCGATTTCATCCTTGAGGGCTTGGGCCGCGTCCGGATTGTCATCAGAGATGTAGTCGATGATCGCTAGCAGGTCGGCGATGGCCGTGGCCTTCCATTCAAGATCGGGCACGGCGCTTCTCATCAATCAGAGCCTGAGCGTCTAGCATCACCTGAGCCTGTGGTGTTGCAGGCCGCTGATCGTCCAGCGCTTCCTGCACCTTGGTGCGAAACCAAGCGTCATAGGCATTTGGATCTGCGGTCAATCCCGCTGGTAGCCCGCCCTCCGCAGCCACACGCGTCAACAGGATCCGTACGGCATCCGAGAGCGTAAGGCCGACACCAGAGAGCGCATCAGATGCCTGAGCTTTAAGCTGATCATCAACACGGACGTGGATCATAGAAGTATGAGCAGGCATGGGAGTTCTCCTTTTGCTGCATCCTATGTATCTCAAATGAGATACATAGGCAAGATAATCAGGTATCTGAGTTTCGACGTGATTGGGTGAGCTTTGGCATGCATTCTTAGGTTTCCTGCCCAGCAAAAAACTCCGCCAGCACCGCACTCCCCTCAGCAATTTCGCTGATGATGAGCTTCGATCCCACCAGAGACGCCTTTGAGAGCCGTACAAGGCTTCCGGTTTGCTCAATACGGTAGCAGCGCCGTTTTTGCCGCCCGCGCTTACAATGGGTCGCTGTGACGATCTGGCAGGTGCTGCCATCGCTGAGGGTCACAGGAGAAGCGAGCTTGATCTTGTCGCCCTCCGCGTAGTCGGGGATCGCGGCCCAGTCCCGGCACCGCTGGCGCCAAGCATGGGCGTAGCTGTCGGGGTCTTTCAGCTCCGACAGGAGTTTAAGAATGCTCATCGGCGCACGAGACTCGCAGGGACCGGCGCTTTCCTCCATGTCCTTGTAGCCCCAGCACCCGTCATCCGTACGCGTCAGAAACACCGCCCCGATGGTGAATGACCCATCATCGTCAATCATGTAGGTCCGGTCTTCCAAAGACGTACCATCGAGGCTTTCAACCTTTGCTGCCGCATACCATGTCGAGCCAACCTTGCTGGCTTTGACCAGCGTCGTCCGGCGCGTATCCGTCTCAAACGTACAAAGGCGTGTGATCTCTGCCTTCTCATCGACATAGGTCTGAACCCGCCGATCCGTGTAGAAGAGCCAGCCCATTATGCCGCCCTCCGATCTTCAAGTTCCATCAGAGCGTCGAGCGGCACCCGATAGGGCTGCATCGCATCGAAGTCCTCGCAGTTGCCGCAGTTCTGAACGATGGCGAAGGTGTCGCAAGCGTCCTTGAGCACCACCCGAAACCGCCCGCCCAGACCGGAGGGCACCTCATAGGTCCCACCAATCAAGAAGTCAGACGCACGGCGTACGAAGACGCGGATGGAATGACCGTCGGTTGCCAGCCGAATGGCCCCCTGCCCTCGATCAATAAGCGTTTGCACGTCATCCAGAATGTCGGTGTAGAACTGCCCGGTGAGATCACGGAACGCCATTTGGCGTTGCGCCATCCAATCGCTGTCCCGAAACGGGTTGATGCCGTTTGCGAAGGCAAAGCTGGGATCGGATTGCTCGGTGGTGACAATGCGGGTGGTTGTTCCGTCGATGCCATTGGATCGCAGATGTACTCCATTCCCGACAATGAGGATTAAGGCGGGTTTATCAACGGGTCCGTTCCAGTTGGGCAGAAAGGTTGAACAAGAGCGCGCATGCGCGATTTGCGCCGCAACTGCGGACGCTGAGAACTTGAGAATAGCCATGGGGATGTCTTTCATAAACGGCGGTCTGAGCCGCGTGTTTCAAAGAATTGTTGGGGGAGTAAGTTCGACCCGCGCCTGGTTGATCCCAAGCGCGGGTCGCCATCTAGATCAGGCGGCTTTTGCTTGAATCACTTCGGACTGCGCTGCGTCTTCCACCGCATCGACAACCAAGCTCGAGCCACCGGTCGTTTGCATCATCGGCGGGCACCAGGCTGCGACCGCCGCATGCTGGGCCTCTGTTAGCGTCGCAAACGGTTCTGCAAAGAGCTTATCGCAGAAGGCAACGATTTCCTTCTTGCTCATGGATGCCAACGTCACCGCCTCCTGAGCAAGCCCCAGTTCCTCACCTAGGATCTTGAGCAACCACGCCTTCTTGAAGCGATTGAACAGCGCCGCGTTTGGCGTCCAGTGCGCACGAATGTCTGGCATCACCTCAATCTCGAAGTCATGCATCAGACTGTCGCTCTGACGGCTACGGGCGAAGCAGGATTGCGTGGTGCTGGCCGTGGCATAGGCGACAAGCTTGGCCTTCTCGCTCTGATCCAAATTACGAAACGCCGCAAACTGATCTGCTGGTGACTTCGCCTCATCCGCCCAAGTCAGATCGAGCGCATCATGCGCCTCGGCCACCTGCTCCAGTGAGCTGCCATCGATCTCGTCCATCTTGGCATGGCTGCGGTATTCTTTGCGGGCCTCGATCTTGATGCCGTGGGTGGCGCTGATGGGACCAAGCACGTCCGTGACCAGCTTGAACAAAGTCAGATCGAGTGTGGCTTGGGGGTGCAACGTCATCGCGGCCCCCAGTGCCATGGCCCGTTCGGTCTTGAGGTCTTGGGTCAGCGAGGCGGGATAGACGATGTCATCCGTTTCTGGGCCCGTTGTTGCATCAACTGATGTGCTGCTGCCTCCACCAGCAGCCTGAGAAGCGGTCTCAGGCTTATCCTCTGGTCGCACGAGACCGACATGCAGTGTGATCTTACCGTTTGACCAGGATGCAATGACGCCCGCCTGTGCGAGGTCTTCTGCGCTATAGGCCTCCTGCAGATCACGCGCCTCTTCCTCAAGCGCATCCACACGGTCATAGAGGGCATTGTAGGCATCCGTTTCGAGGGTCTCGTCCTCCATCTCGAGCTGCAGTTTTTCCAACTCCTCGGTGATGGCATCAACTCGCTTTTGGCCAGCGACATCAGGTTCAATCGGCCCGGGGTAAACGCGGCCATATTCCGCCATCGTCGCATAGTCGTAGCGCACCAGAGCTTCGGCCCAGGCAAACCCCAGATCAACCCGCGCCTCTTCAGCAGCTGCGGTGAGTTTTTCGACCATGATGGTTTCAATCAAAGCGATGTCTTCCAGCACAGAATGCTCTTCGAGTAGATCGGCCGCGATGGGACCACCTCGCGCCTCGTAGTCTTCGCGCACAAAGGCACCGATATCGTCGCTCACCTGCACACCGCGGGTCTTGAGTGCCTGACGCACGGTGTATGCCTGCACGTAACTATCGCCGTCTTTCGTCAGCGCCTCAAACACCTCACGCTGCACCTCTTGGCTCGGATGATCTGCAAAGGCCTTCATCGTATCGAGCGTGATTGTCTTGGCGCGGGCTGCTACGCGGATGTCCGGATGGATGAGGCCATAGCGTAGACGCCCTTTGACGGCGGCAATGGTCGTCCCGAAGGTCTTGGCGATGGTGTCTGGCGATTGTCCGTCGACCTCCATCATGCGCGCAAAGGCCTCAAACTCGTCGATAGCGTTCATTGGGGCCTGTGTGATGTTCTCGGCCAGCGACAAGGCCGTGGTCACATCGCAGTTGTCCGGCACTAAGCGGCATTCGATCTTGGTTTTAGTTGTGAAGCCCTTGGCGGTCTTGTCGGCGACCAGCTCGATCAGGGCGGCGTGGCGACGACCACCAGCCAACACGCCGAACTTGCCATCGATCTTTTGCACCAGCAGCGGTTGGATGATGCCAAGCACGCCAATGCTAGCCTTGAGGTTGGCGATATTTTCGGAGGCATATTCCTCTGGTGATTTGCTGCGCACATTGGCGGGATGGGCGACAAGATCGCCAATGGCAACGGAAATGGATTTGAGAGCATGTGTCATGTGATGTCCTTTTGAGATGTTGCGCTGCACCGAACACGCGGAACAGCCTGACCAATCCCCAGATTTGAGGATCAAATGACAAAAGGCCCGCTTTCCCTTTGAAGAGGGTCAGCGGGCCTTCAGGTCGTGTTTCGTTTGTGAGGTCAGGCCCTCTGCCCTACCAGTCAGATGCCATCATGATGGTCAGCACCCGCATGGTCGTCGCAGGGTTGTCAGGGGCTTCAGCGCCATAGCGGAAATCGCTATCGGCTTCGTACAGATCAATTTTCCAGAAGACCTTTTCGCCGCGGATATCCACCGCACCAAAGTCGTGCCAACCGCTCGGATCGTTCTCCGGCTCGAATATCTCGAACGCGCCGACGGCTTGCACCGCCTCAAGGGCCAAGCCGTCTTCGGCCATCGCTAAGGAACTGGTGAGGTGCATCCGGCCCTGAATGGGCTGGGATGGGGTTTCACCCAGGCAGGCGAGTTTGCGAAACGCATCATTGTGAGCGGCGACGACGGTGGCGTCAGGACCGTCGATCGTGGAAGCTGCGGGATTGGTCATGGGTCTGTCCTTTTGAGGAAGTTGAAAACACAATACTCAAAGCTTGCTTTTACTTTTCTGAGAGCCGCCGCCTGACACAGAACCAGACATCTCAGGCTGCCTGATCGGTGGCCCCTGCCCTGCCCGCTTCTGACCTTGCGATCAGATAATCACAGGCCTTCTGGGCATCCGCCGCATGCTTAAAGATTGCGGTCTTATCGGAGCGCAACACACGGAGCCAATTGTCGAGATAGGCGGCGTTCAACTCCATTGTGTGAGACGTGAAGCCAAGTTCTTGGCCCAGAAAACATGACGTCAGTTCCGCGACAATCTCCTCACGTGCATAGGCCGTATTGCCGAAGCGAGAATGCCCGTAGTCGCGGTGAAGCCGGTGACGGGCTTTCGTGGCGTGGGCGAGCTCATGGGCCCATACCCCATAAAATGAAAGGGGATTCTCGAAGCGGGAGAGTTCAGGCATATAAACCCTGTCCACAGCAGGCATGTAGTAAGCTTCGCGACCCGTAAAGATTGTGGTGATATCGATGGTATCAAAGAAGTCCTGCATGTGCGGGATAGGCTCCGCAGGCGAATGATCTGGCACCGGATAAATATCTGGATGGAATGCCTCCGGCAAACCGTCTATCTGATCGGCATTGAACACACGGTAAGACTTTTGAAAGCGAAAGGCATGCGTCACTTCAGGATCACCATCTGGAGGGTCTTGTGCATCATCAGTCTGCGACTTGCTCTGCCCGTAGTAGACAACGACGGAAGACTTTTCGCCCTTCCGGATTTTAGCACCAAGCGTGTTCGCCTGCGGTACAGTCATCCAGAAGGGTGAGGCATAGCCTGCCATCACTGTGCGCATGGTCAGCAGGAAGTTGTTTACGCCCTGATAAGGCTCGCTGTTGTGCCGCAATGGACGTGCGCTGCCGCCAGCGGTCCATGGTTTGCGCCATGGCAGAACACCGCGTTCGATGATGCGGATGAGTTCATTGGTGATGGCTTGGGTTGCGTCGAATTTGGACGTGCGGGAACGGGCCATGATTGGCCTCCTTTCGGTTGGGTTTGATTGGGAGAATTGGGTTAGCGCGCGTGTTTGATGCGCGGATCGTTGATGATGCGTGCGCCGAGGCGTTCTGCCGCATCGAGATATGTCAGGAGCGATACTCGGCTGGAGGACGTCCAAGGTTCTGGATCAACCGCGCCGTCCATCGTGACCTTCGACAAGTTTGCGAAGGCGATGATGTCGCGGACGGGACAGCAGTCGATCAGAGGCGTTCCAAGCCGGACAGCCAAGCTGGCGAGCGGGAAGCGTTCAACGGGGGCATAGAGAGATACTGTTGTCAGGCCGAGGTGGAGAATGGTCCCGCCCCCACCGCAACTGACGTAGGCATTGGGGTTATTGAGGGTCGCACGGAGATACCCAATATCGCGGCGGATGCTTATTCGCTCGAGCTGGTGTGCCTCTTCAAGCTCACCGGACCCTCTAAGTTCTCGATGTCGCCACCACGATTGTGCATCCGCGCGCAGCACGCGTAATACTTCTGTTTGCATGAGAGGTTCCTTGTATGGACAGACAGGCAGGAAACCGGCCCGGACTCATCAGGAACACCCCACAAGGGTTCAATCAGACAGTCCCAAAACAAGAAGGAAACTTTTACTTTAGGATAGTGCTAGGCTGCAACTGTCATGGCGGAATGCAAAACCTCTCAAGACATGAACGGACCGATTTTCAGGGAACTATGGCAAGAAATCGTATGCATTCACTCTTTAACCCTTTGATAGTTATATATATTAATTCAAAATCTTGTTTGAATGCCGTCCCTGAGCGTTGACTTGGGCTCAATAGTGACTGAGGTACGCAATGCGCGTAAATGGTGCGCGTAAGGTATCGGCAAAGCTTCGTGGTAGACTGTAGATAGACTAGGGGGCCCTGCCCCATCTCTTCTGGACGCAATGAAATCTGTGCAGTTATCGACCGTAACTCTTGGCGCCTGATCCTAGCTTTGACTGAGCGGCAGTTCATTAAAGTCGATGTTACAGCTTGGAAAATTGTCCGCGGACAATTTCGAAATCAAACTGCATATTTTTGCGCCGAAGCCAAACGCCGGATGAGTTTCTCTGGGCTAAAACCTTCGCTCTTTGATCCGATCGTTATAGATCTAAAATAAGCTCCGACTGCTTTTATCTTGTCATGGAATTGCATGATGGCCCAAACGGTTGCTGCGGTTCTTAACGCTCCAAGTTGCTCATGTGCTGCTTCGTAGTTTTGAGGACTAATCCCTATCATTGGGGCCAACGTTCGTGCGTGAGCAATGACATCATGGACAGTTTCTATTCTTCTCAGCGAAAATTGGGCTGCTTCGGGACATGCCGATAGCAATTCTGGTATTGTTATAGCAGCATCTGAGTTTACAGGAGCAGTTTGTTTTTTTTGTGGGATGTCCTCTTTATCAATATGTTCTTTATTTGACTTATGATGGTGCCGGACATTTTGACCGTCACTGGCGGTCAATGTAGTCGCTAAATTAGAAGTTTGGTCATCTGGTGACTCTGCTTCAACCAGAGAGATTGGCAGGGCTGAGAGAATTTCCTCACAGTCTTTAAGGGACAATTTTCGACGGAGGACACGAAAGACGTTCAGAGCCGTCGCATCGTTTGGGTTGTCGATCAGGCTTACATTGGCTGCCGCGCGGATTTTGGCACGCAGATAGTCAATTTGCTCTCGTTCCTTCATGACCTCAGCAGCCATCGAAGCAATCTCATGTAGGCGATCGAAAAGTGGTGAAAGGTCAAAGCCAAAGCGAAGGGCTTGACCTGCGTGGCTGTTGTGTTTGGTGAACCGTTTCCGATTGGGGCTGTCACGACGAACGAGCAGGCCAATTTCTTGAAGTTTCGCGGCGTGGCGTCTGACTGTTCTGTCTGAGATGCCATTGCGCCGGAACGTGAGTGTTGAGTTTGATGCAAACACGGTGTGGTGGTTGCGCTTTGGGGCGAGGCACGAAAGCATCGCGTCCAATGTCGAAATCACCGATGCACTGAGACCGAGTCGCGGGGCTGCGTTTCGGAGTGTTGCGACAACGATGTGGCGTTCTGGAATGGAATTGTCCGCGGACAATATTTCGCTGGTCCGCAGCCCAGTAGGTGCAGTTGCTTGTATTAATGCCATGCTTTTTCACGACAACCTGACGTGAAAGGCTCCAATATCTCTGAAAATCAGAAAAAAGGTCGCAAATCTTCAGCAACCGAATCGGTTGTTGTTGACTGGCGCGGAGAAGCTGCTAAATCTGAAAGTGCAAAGAACAGATTGGGCTCTCCTGGGGAAACCTTGGGGGGCTCTTTCTTTTTTGGGTTGTTGGTCGTGCTCCTTTTTTAAGTTTTACTGCTCGGTCGACATCAGTCAGGCTTTTGCTCTGACTGCCACGCCTCATAGAGGCGCGTAAGCTCAGCTTCTGCGTTGTTACGCATCCACTGGGCAAATTCTGGGGCATCCGACTTCGACAGCTTGAATGTCAAAGCACGGGCCGTTTCTTTAACTTCGGCCAAAGCCGTCCCATCACTAAGTTTGATGGAGAGGGTAGGGGGTGCGGCTGGTTTGTCTGGGGCTCCAGATTTTAGCGCCTGAGTAATGGCACCACTAACCAAGCTAAAGCGGCCGTCGGAGCTCTTGGCCGCATTGAGCTGAAGCGCTGCGGTGATCTGTTCTAGATTGACGCTATCGCTGCGCGACTGGTCCGCGAGCTCTTCCCAACGTCTGCGTCCAATACCATGCGCGGAGCCGATCTTCTCGATGACTGACTTTGGAATAGACCGTGCAACTTTGGTCATGCGCGATAACATTGGCTTGTCCACAGCGAGGGCATCCAGAATGATTGCTTGCTCGTAGCCACTTGCAGCCAGCTCGGTGGCGAAAAGCGCTTTTTCAATGAAGCTGGGATCCAAGCGTTGAGTGTTTTCTTGTCCCTGGGCAAGAATAGCCTCTTCATCAGAAAGAGACCTGACAAGTGCTTTCGCCGGGATGCCGAGCGATCGCAAGGCCCGCAATCTGCGGCGACCATAAACGATTTTGTAGTGGCCGGGTTTGTCCGCGATAGGGCGCACCATAATCGGTACTTGTTGGCCGTGAGCCTTGATACTCTCAGCTAACGTTACAACATCGGCATCGGTGAAAGATAAACGGTCCTTAGGGCCGTTCTCTTCAATGACATCAATGGATATTTCTCTCACCGCGTTACTTGCGACATCCTTCAAAGTGGATTTGACGCCGGTCATTGCGCCTGTATTCGGGAACCGTGCCTTTTGTTCTCCGGCCGGTGCTGCAGTGCTTGCCGCATCGGGCGGGGGAGGGGGCTGGAACAGGTTTCTACGAGCCATTAGTCAATTTCCCTTCCCCAAGCTTGCTGGATCGTCTTTTCAAACTCATCAGCGACGCCATTAACAGACTCTAATATGCGGGTTAGTGTCTTCTTTACGACTTGCGAAGGATCCAGCTCATAGATGGTTTGCTGGGTCATCCCAGCGTCGGAGATCGCTGTGGATTTGAGCATCGGGGTGGTCAACACTTGATCCAAGAGAATAGACCTTAAGAAACCCGCCATTTGTGACTGTGGTACGTCGGTTGGTTCATATCGAGCGATCAAGAACTTAAGGAAATTCCAGTCGATAGGCCCTGCCGCCTCCTCGAGAGTTTGGACAGTTTCTCCAGCCATTTCAAGGAATTGCGCCATTGAGGCGACATCCAACATACTAGGAACGACCGTGATCAAAAGACCAGTAGACGCTAACAGAGCTGTCATCGTTGTGAAGCCTAGTTGAGGCGGGCAATCGATGATTACTAGATCGTAGTCTGCTTCAATCTCGTCGAGAGCGATCGCAAGACGTTGTGTGAATGGTGGGTCGATCTTGTGTTGAAGCGCATAGGCCGTTTCGGTCTCATACTCCGACAACAACAGGCCCGCCGGAGCGAGATCAAGGTTGTGAAAATAGGTCTTTCGGATGACTTGGCTTAACGGCACCGGGTCTTCGTACTTTAATGCGTCATAGACCGTGCCGCTCTCAGCAAATTCGATCTCAGGGCGATATCCGAACATTGTGGTCAAGCTGGCTTGCGGATCCATGTCGATTGCAAGGACCCTGTAGCCCCGTAAGGCGTAACGTTGGGCCAAGTGGATGGCACTTGTCGTTTTGCTGGACCCGCCTTTAAAGTTAACGATGGAAATAACTTGAAGGGCGTCGTTTTCGCGACGTCCGGGAAGGTAAGTCTCACCATTTCGACCAGTTTTCGCCATCACATGGCGGATTTGATCAATCTCTTGCGCTGTATAGAGCCTGCGACCTCTGGAATCTGTCTCTACATCAGGGAAATCACCTTCCTGATGCCGGGTTCGGAGGTTCGACATACTGATGCCGGTGAGCTCTGAAACTTCCGCAGGGTGAAATTTACGCAGCGCTTTTCGGTTGTCGGGCTGGAAGCTATTGCGCATGTGGTTGTTAAGGGCTTCCGACAGGCGGGCAGCATTCGACGCAATAGACGCAGCGATAGAGCTGGTTTGCGCGTTATTTGCGTTTGAATTCATGCTGCCCTCACGACCTCTTAGTGGATCATCTTTGTTTCGTCGCTAAAAAGCGTGATTTACGTCAGCTTGCGACAATTGAACTCATGACACGCAACTTATCCCCAGGCAATAATTTTTTGGCCTTTTTGGTAGCAAAGGATTCTTCTATTCAGCTGTTTGACTGAAGAATCTTAGTTAACATGTTGAAAAAAAACATTTTATCAGAATTCCGATGAATTGTCGCAACATGTTGTAGCTCTTAGGCACATGGTCGCAACCAATAGCAAACTTGTCTACGGCTCGAATCGGTTGGATCGTAGAAATTTTTGGAAGTTGTTGTCGCGGACACAAGAATCAGCTTGGTGGCCTTGGGCTCTGTTGCAGATAGCGAATTCGCCTTGAATCGAGATCAGAATCCAACTTTCGCGCATGTAAGGCGCGCGAAAGTTGGATTTTTGATACGCCCCGTGAAGAACTCGATATGCCACCAAGAATTTTTTCTACTTAAAGCGTAAGTCTTATCGTGCGGTGTGTCGCGACATCTATTGTCTTTGTGAGTGGGGCAGGGGGCGTCAGAAGCTCTTCACTTTCAATCGGTGGCGAACGCTTCCGTTCAGTTGCTGGGTCGCATGCGGGATCAGCAGAAAACCCGTGAAGATGTACATCGTTTTTTACGTGTGATTGAACAGCAAAAAAAACGTGTATACAAACAACATGCTTTACGTCTAAATGTACGTCTCATAATATGCGTAAAGCACCGACAACTTTTTTAGGAAGGTGACCCTCCTATCATGGCTACCCCAAATGAAAAACTTGCAGCCTCGCTCGAGCTTCTCAAGGAACTACAAGCGGAACATGGCAACGTCCTTCGAAGCGGTGAGCTTAGCCGGACCCACAGAGAGAGGCTCAAGAAAAATGGTTTTCTAACAGATGTCATTCTGGGCTGGCTGATCGTGACTCGACCACAAGACAAGTCCCATGACTCGACCTTCTGGTACACATCGTTCTGGGATTTCTGTCGCCGGTACTGCCACGAACGCTATGGCGTAGAGTGGTGCTTCTCGTCCGAGCAATCATTGCTTTTGCATGCCGAAAGTACCCATATTCCGAAGCAAGTGATCGTTTGGACTCCCAAGGGGTCCGGCAACAACACGGTGCTACCGTTCGACACGTCGCTGTACGACCTCAAGAAGGACCTGCCTCCGAAGAGCGACATCGTCATAAAAGATGGGCTACTCATTCTCTCTGTTGAAGCGGCACTCATCAACGTCCCCGAAGCATTCTACCGCTCCTACGCAATGGAAGCGCAAATTGTCTTGAGCGGTTTGAGGAATACAGGTCCCTTGCTTGTCAAATTGCTCGACGGCGGGCACGTATTGGCCGCAGGGCGGATTGCGGGTGCGTTGCGTCGCGTTGGGCGCGACAGTGAGGCCGACACAATTCTCAAGAAGATGAAGGCCGCTGACTACGATGTCCGGGAAAGGAACCCGTTCATGGATGGTGCCCACGTGATGCCCCTCGAAGCGGGCAGCTCGCCACTTGCGGCTCGAATCAATGCCGCGTGGGACACACATCGCGACGTCATTTTGGGCATATTTCCTGACGAACCAGGTATGCCAGCCGAAAAAGATACATATCTGGCGGTGATCGACGACATCTACGTCAACGATGCCTATCACTCACTGTCCATTGAAGGCTATTCCGTCACTGCAGAGTTGATCGAGCTAGTGCGGCAGGGGTCCTTCGACCCTCTTGGAAATGTGGAACACAAGAAGGATGTCGATGCGCTTGCGGCCCGCGGTTACTGGCAAGCCTTTCAATCCGTTCGGGCGTCGATTGAAAGAATACTAACGGGGGTGTCTGCAGGGCAGGCGGCCAGACAAGATCATGATAGTTGGTATGAAGAGTTGTTCCGGCCGTCTGTGACGGCAGGTATCTTGAAGGCTGGCGCATTGGCTGGCTATCGAAATCATCCAGTGTATCTGCGGGGATCACGTCACACGCCGCCGCGCGTGGAAGCTATTGCCGACGGTATGGAAACCCTGTTCAAAAGACTCGAAAATGAAGATTCCGCAGCGGTTTGCGCTGTTCTTGGGCACTGGCTACTCGGTTACATCCACCCCTATCCCGACGGAAACGGGCGCATGGCACGTTTCTTGATGAACGCAATGTTTGCATCCGGCGGCTACCCTTGGACAGTTATCGATGTTGAACATCGAGCAGCATATATGTCTGCCTTGGAGTCGGCGAGTGTTGGGGGCGACATCGTTCTGTTCGCAAAACTGATCGAGGATCGAATGCAATGGTCAACTTCTCTTTCCCAGTGAGCTACCTGAGTTGTTGGTTTGGGAGCTTGGTAAGAAAAGCATGATATTTGCAACGGCAGGACATATTCATAAAAACCAGGCAATTGGGCCGGTGCACATATCAGGTGCATAAGTTAATTCAGTCGTAGATGGCCTATTTGAGCGTTTTCACCAGCCAAGTGATTTCGTTGCGGGCCGCTGCAATGAGGCTTTGGTAAGATTGTACAGAAACATTGGCGGCAAGCCTATCAGGGGAAAGCTTGGGGTCACGCCCTTTGCCTACAACCATAATTTCAAAGGCAGCCGTTGAGTCTAACTGACTGGTTAACTCGTCACGGTAATCCTCAGCTTGGGCCACTTCTTCGCGCCCAATCGTCTTGCTTGGGCGTTTAAATTCAATCAACAGGTAACGTCCATCGAACCCTTGAGTGAGCAATAAGTCAGGGCGCTTACTTGCTCGATCTCCTGAATACTTTCTGTCACAGAACTTTCTTACGACGGTTTTCAAAGACGCATTTGATGCCATCAATGAATAGTGGGTTCCAAATAACCAGAGGTTTGTGTCCAGCGCCTTATGCATCGTGTCTTCAAGGGTATCAGGCTTGAGCGACAAATCTGTCAGATAGTTCAAGAATTCGATGCGGCGTTGCGCCTGAGAATGAAGATGGGATAGTTCCAGTAATCCGAAGTCGGCCAGTGCTTCTGCGAAATATAAGACCTCGCCTTTGCTGGCTTTATTGATTTTCTCTAACACCTCCCAGTAACCATCATGTTCCATAGCGTCCAAGGCGACATCGGCAATCACCTGTGCCCTGGCATCACTTTCCGAGTAGTACTTATTGAGGATTTTGTTCAATGCCTTCTCGGCAAACTCGCGCCGATGCTCGGGCAAATTTTCGAGACGCTTGTTAATTTGCTTTTGCAAACGCGCCTTCTGTAGGTTCAGTTGCCGGTTGTGTGTGCTCTTAAGCTTTGACTTAATCTCATCTCGAACAAAGCTACTAATCTGCTCAAATGCTTTGCTGCTTTCGTTGACCCCACCCCAATCGGCTGTGACCATTCCCGCAGCATCCGGGACGGAGATTTCACCAGCCAGGTTTTTCAGTAGTTTGCGCGGGATTTCCTCATCGTCGTCGAGTCCAAAGAATGATGGGGGTCCGACGATCTTCCCGTCGACCCTCAGACTGATTCCTGCTGTCTTCGGTTTGGATTTTGAATGAGAGATCGTATAGTGCAGGGCAACTGGACTGGTGGCATCCAAAGTCTCTTTTTTCTTGACGTTGTGTCCTGGCAGGTCCGCAATACCTAACACTTCGCCATTAACGTGAATCTGAAAAAGCCGCTCTTGGCCATATTCTCGAAACAAGAGCTCTCTCAGCCTGTCTGCAGTTGGATAGTTGAGACTTTGGTCGAGTGATGTAAGTTCGACGATCGAACCCGTTTCTTTGTCCGATGCGAGATCAATGATGAAATCCAGCGGGATTTTTTCGAGATCATCATCCGCTTCCAGCAGAATTTTCTTGTCGATGGTCAGAGTACACTGGTTAATCCCATTGGAAGAGGTCATTTTCATCGATGAAGCGAGGGTTAGTCCCGCAAATTTTCCAATTCCCTTGCGGCCCTTCACCTTTCGCTTGTGTTTTGGTGTAGTCTCGCCCGACCGTTGCCTCTTGTCGCTGGCGATATCGAGGTAATTTTGACGAATTTGTTCTTCGCTCATCCCACTGCCGTCGTCTCGCACAACAACGGGAGCAGGCATAAGAGGTGGGGGGATTTCGACCCACACATTCAATGCGTCAGCGTCCCAAGCATTATCTATTAACTCTTTAAGCGCAGCTTCACTGGAACGGTAAGTTTCCCCCAATATACGTGTTAGACGCGGATTTACTAAGAAATGGGCTTTTTGCTGCATGACCCTATCATTACCGTCGGTGAAGGATCCTTCAACAGGAATATCAATACCTTGTTCGAGTTGATAAGCGTTCCTAGGCTTAATCCTTTTCAAAATCCAACTGATCTCTAGCTACCTTAGCGATAGTGATTGCATCATAAGTCCCGCGACTTAAGGTAAACTGCAAGAGGGTTTTGTTAATGGCATCAATTCTAAAGTTTTTTCGAGTTATCTTTTTCTACGCACTTTATTTTTTGATGTGCATGGTGGCCGTAGTGACCGTATTGCAAGGCTGGCCCGTTGTTGGGCAAATGCTTTTTGCCATCGGGTTACCCATCATTTTAGTCTGGTGGCAGGAAAGCCGACGAAAACTAAAAACTGTAGCAAAGATCCCTGCTACAGGAAGCACGAACGCGACTGTGTCCAAACCCGAACCACCAGCCCAGCCAAGTGGCTATGAGAAACGTATTGAGCTTGAGCGTCAGAAGACGCGCGACGCAAATACCATTTCAGCATCGTCGAGTGCGCCCGCCAATGCACCGCCAAAGCAAACCTACACCCAGAATGCTCATTCTGGAAAAGCATCGGAGCCTGCGCTTTCCCCTTTAGCAAAACAGTATGAGAACGTGCGGCCAACTGTGCAAAAATCGCAAACGAATTCCCGTAAGAATGGTTGGGTACCTGCCGCAGAGACAGCGACTGTTGCTCGGCGAGATATTGGTGGAATGGTCTACGTCGGAACGCCGCCATTGCTCAATCACCACGGCTATCGTGACAAATGCAGAGCATTCATTGACCCGTCTCTTTCTGTCGCTAGGACAGGGGACGATAGGGCAGGGGAGGGCATCTCGTACTGGCCTGGGTACTCCGATATTTCAGCACGAAGCAGGGCTACCTATCTTGAGTGGTTGGCAAGTGGCCGTTCTGACCCATCCTATGATCCGGGTTACATGTTTTTGTATTTTTACGGGTTAGAACGTCGATTTTTTGTCGATCAATCCAACGCGGATGCCAAGGATATCATCGCCGAAGTTCGACGATTGATTTCTCTCTATCCTGAGAACCATTCAGTAAAGCGATACTTGAGTGAATTTCTTGATATCGCGACACTTGCCGAAACTGAGTTTGAGATGCTGGAGCCAACCTTTGAACGACAGGGTTGGGAACTTCCTTTTTCGCTGAAATATGCAATTGGCGCGCGCCTTGATAAGGGAGAAAGCCTGAGCGCAGACTGGGTCCTGAGCTGGTTGATCTGCCATCCGGAGAGCCATTTACGCACGCCCGCTACGCGCTGCCGCGATGAATTCCTCGCGCTATTCAAGATCCGGTTCGAAGATCGCTTTCCAAACGGGCTAAAGGTCAGCAAGCCACGCAAACACCTCAAAGCAACGTATCGCGCAGCCTCAAGCGAGTTCGAAGGGACTATCAACCCGACGGCCGACGGCAAACCCGTTCCTGATATCTCCGGATTGCGAAAGCCGGTCGAGATCGCACAGGAAGTCGCTAATGAAGTCATAGACGATCTTGATAAGCTGAGCCGCTATCTTGGTCGGAACCCCGAGGGCAGGGGAAGCATCGAAGCGCACGCCCTCTTGCCACTAGATCTTTGGAGTCTGTTCCCGTCGACCGAAATGGAAGCGCTGAAAGAGTGGGCGAGGGGGATCATGCAGAGCGGCGGACTTATTCCGCTGGCCGATGTGATTGAAAAGCTCGAAGGACAACGCAGCACGAAGATTGGCAAGCGACAGCTAACGGGAGCGGCGGATGCTTTGGCGCGCCTTGGATTTGGGCTGGCACCTGATCCACGCTTTGCACTGCGTTCGCCGAAACCTGAAGAGCCTGTGGTCTTGTTTGATCTCGGCGAGCAGATCGAAAAGCTGGAAGATGTTTCGGCAAGCTATCAGACAGCGTTGATGGAGTTGGCTCTTGCCTCGTTTGTTGCCCATGCTGACGGGCGTATCGCCGATGCTGAACGCAAGGCGTTGGAGGCTCAAATCGCATCTGTTGCGGGGCTGAGTGAGCAAGAGCGGCACCGCCTTCAGGCAAATATGGTATGGTTCCTTGCTGTGCCACCTGACATGACGCTGCTGCGCCGAAAGCTAAAAGATGTTGGCGTTGAAGACCAAAAGGCGATGCGTGCGGCCTTGGTGGGTGCGGCACACGCCGATGGTGTCATCCAATCCGAAGAAGTCGCCAGCATCGAAAAGGTGTACAAGGCATTGGGTCTTGATCCATCACTCGCCTATTCTGACCTTCACGCTGGAGAGATTGCAGACGCGCCACGCACTGTTCGTGCGGCCCAGCCTGGCAATTCTGGAGAGGCTATTCCTGAACTACAAAAGGCAACGGGGCCAGTGCTGGATGCATCGCGGATTGCGGCCATCAGGTCAGATACAGCGCGGGTGTCTTCTGTCCTTGGACAGATATTTGAAGCCGAGGAAGAAGCAGAAGAGGGCAGGGACTCCAAGGATGTAACGCTGTTTGCTGGGCTAGATGCAAAACATGGGGCACTGTTGTTGGATTTGGTGGGTCAAGAGAACTGGACCGAGGACGCATTCGAGCAGCTTTGCAGAAAGCATGGATTGATGCCGTCAGGTGCATTGGAGGCCGTAAACGAATGGGCTTTTGAGACCCATGATGAAGCCTTGCTGGACGAGTATGATGGATATGACGTGTCTCCCGAGATTGCGGATGCGGTAAAACAAAAATTAGAAGGGGAGGGAGGTCATGTCTAAGTTGAAGCCACGTGAGCGCGATGCAATTGTTCAGGCGTTGCGGGCAGGGGTCGTGCCCAAATTGGGCCTTCGTCACATCCAAGTCGGTCGCGTTCGCGAGATCGAAGAACTTGTGAAGGACATGGAGCGCATCGCAGACGGCGGCGCTGCCATCCGTTTTGTTATCGGGGAATATGGGTCTGGCAAAACCTTCTTTATGAACTTGATCCGGCTTGTGGCATTGGAAAAAGGGCTGGTGGTGATGTTCGCTGATCTTGCACCTGACAGACGTATTCATGCGACTGGTGGTCAGGCACGTGGCCTATACGCAGAGATGGCGCGCAACCTGTCGACACGCACAAAACCCGATGGTGGTGCCTTGGCCAGTGTGGTTGAGCGGTTTGTCAGCCAAGCGCACCGAGACGCCGAGGAAAAAGATGTACCTACGGGCACCATCATTCGCGAGCGTCTGAGCCATTTCGAAGAACTCACTGGCGGTTTTGAATTTGCAGAGGTCATTCGCCGGTATTGGGAAGGCCATGAGAACGGGGATGACGAGCTCAAGTCTGCTGCTCTGCGCTGGCTCAGGGGAGAATTCGCAACCCGCACGGATGCGCGCAAAGCCCTTGGCGTGCGCACGATTGTCGATGATGCGAGCGTTTACGATCATCTCAAACTGATGTCTGCTTTTGTGTGCGAGGCCGGTTACAAAGGGCTGCTTGTCGGCCTCGATGAAATGGTGAACCTGTTCAAGCTGACATCGTCCCAAGCACGCAATGCGAACTACGAGCAGATTCTGCGGATTCTGAACGACGTGCTTCAAGGCAGTGCCGAGAACCTTGGGTTTCTCATGGGGGGCACGCCAGAGTTTTTGATGAACACACGCCGTGGGCTTTATAGCTATGAGGCCCTGCAATCGCGGCTGGCAGAAAACACCTTCGCCCGTGATGGCCTTGTTGATTTGTCGGGGCCGGTTGTGCGGCTTGCAAGTCTGACACCGGAAGATCTGTTTGTTCTGTTGGCCAATGTCAGACGCGTGATGCAGGACGATGAAACGGCTTTGCCGGATACAGCGCTGGAAGCCTTTATGAACCATTGTTCCAACCGGATTGGAGAGGCCTATTTCAGGACGCCGCGCAATACCGTCACTGCTTTTGTGAACTTGCTGTCCGTGCTGGAGCAAAACCCAGGCGTTGAATGGAGCGATCTGATTGAAAAGATCGACGTCTCCGAAGACCTAGGCGAAGACATGAGTGAGGTGGAGGAAACGACTGGTGCTCAGCCAAGTGGTGACGATGATCTGATAAGATTCAAGCTCTGAGGCGAGGGGATGAGTAGCGCCTTTGACCAACTTGCACGCCCCGTTCAGAAGTGGATCAGACAGCAGGGGTGGCGTGAGCTGCGCGATATTCAGGCGCGGGCTATACGGACTATTTATGAGAGTGATAACGACCTCATCGTCGCGGCATCGACGGCCGGTGGCAAGACAGAGGCCGCATTTTTTCCGTTGATCTCTCAGGTGCTGGACGAACCGGCAGAGGGCGGCGGGTTCGACGTGCTCTACATCGGGCCACTCAAGGCACTCATCACCGATCAGGCGGGGCGACTGGAAGGTATCTGCCAGGAGGCGGAGCTTCCAGTGGTACCGTGGCACGGCGATGTGTCACAATCAGTCAAAACGCGCGCGATGAAAAAGCCCAAAGGGATACTGTTGATAACGCCAGAGTCGCTTGAGGCATTATTCGTACGTCGGGGTTTGGAAATCGCGCGCCTGTTCGGTGCAACCCGGGCTGTGGTGATCGATGAGTTGCACACTGTGCTCGACAGTGAGCGCGGAGTGCAATTGCGGTCTTTGCTGACGCGTCTTGAGTTGGCAATCAAAAGGCCCATCCGCCGGATCGGATTATCTGCGACGCTTGGCGATATGGATCTCGCCCGCACTTATCTGCGGCCTGACAATGTGGAACACGTCACATTGATCGAAGCAGATGGCGGAGAAGCGGAACTGAAACTCCAGCTGCGTGGGTATCTTTCCGGTGGAGAAGACGACAACGCCCCATCTGCCACGGATGCTGTCGCAGCGCATTTATTCGAGCATCTAAGGGGAAGCGACAATCTAGTGTTTGCCGGCGCTCGACAACGTGTTGAAATTTACGCTGACCGACTGCGCAATCTTTGCGAGCAAGAGCATCTTCCCCAAGAGTTTTACCCGCACCATGCCAGCCTTTCACGCGACCACCGTGATTTTGTTGAACGGCGTCTGAAAGACAGCAGTAAACCGACCACAGCTGTCTGCACGTCCACACTAGAGCTTGGCATCGACATCGGCGATGTGACCTGTGTTGCCCAAATTGGCGCACCCTTCACCGTCGCAGCCTTGCGGCAGCGATTGGGACGTTCGGGACGCAGGGAGGGCCAGCCAGCCATCCTGCGCCAATACGCTGTCGAAACGAGGTTTACTTCGGATAGCAGTTTTGTGGATCGTCTGAGGCTGGGCTTGGTAAGGTCGATTGCAATGATTGACCTTCTCTTGGAGGGCTGGTGCGAACCACCGAAACCGCAAGCGCTGCATCTGTCGACACTTGTGCATCAGATCCTATCAGTAATCGCACAGCGCGGAGGGGCACCCGCAAATATTCTATACAGCGTGCTGTGTCGCGAAGGCCCGTTTCGGCAGGTCACCACAGCAATGTTCACTGATGTGCTACGCGCGCTCGGTCATCCTGAAACTGGCTTGATAGAGCAAACGGACGGTGGGTTGTTGCTCTTGGGCCAAAACGGAGAGCGGCTAGTCGAGCATTATAGCTTCTATGCGGTGTTCACGACGCCCGAAGAATACAGGCTGGTTTCAAACGGACGGGAACTTGGGACATTGCCAATCGACAACATCCTCTCACCCGGGATGATGCTCATCTTTTCCGGACGCCGTTGGCTGGTTCAGGAAATCCATGACCGGGAAAAGGTAATTATGGTCACACCTGCCAAAGCAGGTGTGCCGCCTGTGTTCGGTGGCGACCCGGGCGAGATCCATGACAAGGTGATCGCGCGCATGTTTGATGTGTTGGAGGGCGATACCAAGCCCCTCTACATGGATGCAAATTCGCTCGAAATGCTTGAGGAGGCGCGGCTCAACTATGAGCGAATGGGGTTTACTGACGCGTCCCTAGTCAATTTGGGCGAAGAAACCACAATCATCGCAACACGAGTTGGGACAATGAAAACGACGACCTTGGTGCTTGCGCTAAGAGGGTTTGGGTTTTCTGTCGAACAATATGATGGCTTCCTTCAAGTGGAAGCGGGGGACGAAACCCCGCCTCTAACCGAGGTTCTCAAGAGGATTGGGGAAGGTGAAGACGTTGATCTATTTGCAGGCGCCGGAAATCTGCTGACTGAGAAGTTTCACCCGTATTTGACTCGCGAATTGTTGGAGCTGGATGCGATTTCATCGAAGCTTGAGCCACTAGCTCTTAACAGAGTGGTCAAGACGCTTATTTTCCAAACACAGGGCGGTTTACGTTAAACGCCTTTGGTCCTTACGCCGGAAGGGAAGTTGTTGACTTCACGGCTGCGCTCGACGCCGGAATTTTTGGCATTTATGGGGATACAGGTGCGGGAAAAACCACTATTTTTGATGGAATTGCATTTGCTCTCTTTGGGCAATCATCAGGAGCTGAAAGAGCTTCTGATGACATGCTGTCTGATTATGCCGACCCCAGAGAGATTACTGAGGTCGAGCTGGTATTTGATCTTGGTGAAAAACGTTATGTTGTGCGTCGCATTCCCAGACAGGAGCGCGCCTCCAACCGTGGGGAGGGTACGACCTCACAGGCGCATGAAGCCTATCTGTTTGATGCGACCGGACTGACTTTAGATCAGATCACGCAAGATAGTTCCGGCGAAATACTGTCGGAGAAAAAAACGAGTCTCGTTGATCCGATGATCAGGGATTTGCTTGGCTATGATGCCGCTCAGTTCAGGCAAATCGTCCTGCTGCCACAAGGTGAGTTCCGAAAAATCCTCACGGCGAATTCAGATGATCGTGCGCCGATCTTAAAGCGGTTGTTCGATGTGTCTTTCTACGAAAACTTCATGCAAAAAATCCGCACCCAAGCTGCGAACATGCATCGTGAGATCAAGGATGAGCGCCTTGTCAGGGATACAAAACTTGAGGGCCTGACGGAACAAGAGCTCAAAGATGATATTGCTTCACGCGATAAATCCATCGGTGAACTCGGTGAAAAGCTAAATGCTCTGGCAATTCAAGCAGGCACCCACCAAAAGGCTCTAACCGAAGGGGAAGCGCTGCTCGCTAAATTTACCTCTCTGTCCGACGCCAAGAAGGATGAAGGTGAGCTGAAGTCAAATTCAGAGACAATCAAAGCCTATCAGGCCCGCGTCGCAATTGCTCGTGCTGCACAATCAGTTCTTCCTGCTGAAAGGCTCCGCGATCGCACAAAGCAGGATTTGGTAGATGCGTTAAAACTAAAGACAGATGCCGATGCAGCACTCAACTTAGCCTCAACAGCGCATGACGCAGCGGTTGCAGAACAAGAGCGGGTAGCGAAACAAAAACCGCAGCGCGATGAAGCTGCCGCAATGGTTCAAAAGCTAGAGCGTTGGGAAGGTATTTTGGAGAAAGCGGCTTCACTCCAAGGGCTGCGCATTCCGGGGCATCCGGCCACCTAAACCGGAGTATCCGGCCACCCCTGTTTAGCGGCTGCGAGGCCTGAGTTTTTAGTTATCAGTTTTCGGTGCTTTCGTCACCTGTTTTGAGTTGGGTTTTTCGCATGCTCTGGCCGTCGAGTTGGACGCGGTAGGCGTTGTGAACGAGGCGGTCGAGAATGGCATCCGCGAAGGTGGGTTCACCGATCACGTCGTGCCAGGCGTCGATGGGTAATTGGCTTGTGATCAGAGTTGAGCCAACCTCGTATCTGTCTTCAACAATCTCCATCAGATCTCGGCGCTGGCCTGCATTGAGACGATCAGGTCCCCAATCGTCCAGGATTAATAGTTGAGTTTTGGTGAGTGTTTTGAACAGACGTGGAAAGCGTCCATCACCATGGGCCAGCTCCAACTCATCAAACAAACGCGGCATACGTTTGTAGAGCACAGTGACGCCATCGCGACAGGCGGCTTGCGCAAGAGCGCAGGCCAACCATGTTTTGCCGACGCCACACGGGCCGGTGATCATCAGATTGCGCCGGTCCTTAATCCAGCGTCCTGTCAGCATCTGCTGGAACAGGGCTTTGTCGAGGCCGCGCCGGGATTTGTAATCGATGTCCTCTGGCACAGCCCCGCGATGGCGTAGCTTTGCAGCCCGCATACGGCTGTCAAACCGTTTGGTTTCTCGGCTACTGCTTTCTCTATCGACAAGTAACCCTAACCATTCAGCGTGACTGAGCCCGGCTGTGCCGTCTTGTGTTTGCATCTCAGCAAAGGCCTCTGCCATGCCGTCGAGCCTGAGTGTTTTGAGTTGGGTGAGTGTTGGGTGATCAAGCATATTTGTTCCTCTTCAATGGAAGTAATCCGCGCCACGGATGTTTGGGTGAGTGATCGCAGGTTCATCCGTGACGCGGGTGCGAGCTTTGCGATCCAGACCATTTTTGAGAATGGAATGCAGTGATGTGTAGGAATGGGCGTTGATCTCAAGAGCTCGAACGCAAGCAGCATCCAGGCGGTCATGTCCGAAGGTCTTGGCCAGTCTGATCACGCCAAGACAACTGCGATATCCTTGCTCAGGATGGCGGCGCTGGCGCATGATCACGTCGACAAATATTTCGACGTTCGCACCGGCTTTTGCTGCATATCCTCGGATGCGTTCCGGTGTCCAATCGATCCGGAAGCGGTGGTGTGCCGGCATATGATCGCGGATTGTAGAGTGCTGGTGATTGCCTGAGGTTCGAGCGTGGGATGCGACGCGTTGCCCATTAAAATATACCTCTACGGTGCGTACGGTGATCCTTGCCCACAGCTTTTTCTTCAATAATTGATATGGCACAGAGTAATAATGGCGGCCAATATCAACATGGTAATCAAGACCCGCGAGGCACTGCTTCCATTCGGCGTAAACGTATGGGGTGACGGGCAGAGGTTTTAGCGCAGGGCGATCCAAACGCTCAAACAGATCGCGACGGCTTGCCCCGAGATGGCGACTGGCTTTCTCGTTGAGTTGATCCAAAAGCGGTCGGATCGCCGCGTTCACCTCATCGAGCCCGAAGAAGCGCTGATTGCGCAACCGCGCCAAAATCCAACGCTCGGCCAGCAAAACAGCGCCCTCAACTTTTGCTTTGTCCTTGGGCTTTCTGGGCCGCGCCGGAACGATGGCCGTGTCGTAATGTGCCGCCATATCTCCATAGGTGCGATTGATCGCGGGGTCGTAGAAACAGGCCTTGGTAACACCGGCCTTTAGGTTGTCCGGAACCAGCTGAGCAGGCGCGCCGCCGAAGAACGCAAAGGCACGCACATGGCTGGATATCCAGTCTGGTAATTTCTGTGTCCAGCTGGCCTCCACATAGGTGTAACTGGACGCCCCCAGCGTCGCGACAAAGATCTGCGCTGTGCGCACCTCGCCGGTCTTGGGGCAGACAACGTCAACCGTCGGGCCTGCGTAATCGACAAACAGCCGTTCGCCAGCAGGGTGACGCTGGCGCATCACTGGCGACAGTTTGCCTTCCCAGCGGGTGTAAAGTTCACAGTATCGACTGTAGCCATATCCCTCGGGGTGAACCCCGCGATACTCTTCCCAAAGCAGCGAGAGCGTCACGCCTTTGCGCCGTAACTCTGCATGCACATACGCCCAGTCGGGCTGGGGCACGGCGTGACGCACTTTACCGGGAGAATAAGAAAACAAGCGGCGCTCAAGGTCTGCATCCGACAAGTCCGCCGGCAGAGGCCAGCTTAAGCCTTCAACCCCCGCACGTCGGAAATACTCCGATATCGTCGCGCGCCCAACACCCAGGCTTTGCGCCACCTGGCGACCTGAAAAACCATCTGATCGAAGCCGCAGGGCTTCTCGTATCTTCCGCATTGGCAATCTCTTCATTGGGCTCTCTTCCATTCAAAATGAACGTCAGAGTAGCCCTGCTACAGATCGCCTCGCAGCACCCTAAATCAGGTCAAAATGGGGGTGGCCGGATGCCCCGGAATCCCTGGCCGGATCAAATCGGTATGGGTGGCCGGATCACCCCGGAATATGCA
>Ga0163215_100255_pt1 | contig 122193 bp, 119 predicted proteins | sample SynspAceP_FD_185934 | JGI IMG/M metagenome (GOLD analysis project Ga0163215, IMG submission 185934) | Saline lake microbial communities from Ace Lake in Antarctica - Synechococcus sp. Ace-P (Hybrid Assembly) | ecosystem: Environmental > Aquatic > Non-marine Saline and Alkaline > Saline | place...
GTTGCCGAGATCCAAATCCGCATCGCCGCCCTCAACCGCTACACCGCTATTGGCATACCTGTCACAGAGGCAGTAGGCTGAGTCCGTCTGGGAAAGGGGAAGCTCACCCTCAGGCCGATTTGTGCAACAAAGCCGTATGAAGGCATTGATTTGCGAGCCGACCGGTTCGCATATGGCGGGTTCGGTTTCGGCTATTACCAAACTTCCGCCTCCGACAATACTGGCCTCTATTGCCCCTTCGCAGGTCCTGCCGTCCTCGACAGAGATAATGCGTTTTCCTTTGCCGGCTTTGTCAAACCTGTAAATGATATCTGTTTTGACAGACCCGCCATCAGATTGGCGTAATTGCAGGCTGCTTTCATTACGCCAACGACCAAAAAGAAATTCAACGCTTTTTGTTTCGGCGGAATTTTCGGGAATTTCAAGTGCTTTGCCCTCGTCTTTCTTTTCCGGGTCGAAGGGCGTGGATTTGCCCGTTTGCACCGTACCATGCTGCGCGACGTATTTGCGCAGCATGATATTACCGGCTGGCTGGATGCGGACACTGCGGCACAGTTCAAGAAACGCAGGAATGGTACGGATGCAGCCCTAAGGACGATGTCGCGGACCATTGGCACGCTTCACGCCCAAGGCAGTATCGACAGCTTTGGCCGACTTTCTTTTGTAAACAACATCCCTGCACGGGGTCATGCGCAGGCCGGGTGTGAACGCATCACCACAACACCCCTGCCGTTTGTCTATTCGCTATTGATCCGCTGGACGACGTATTTGTATTGTATTTTGCTGCCCTTTGGTTTGCTTGAAACAGTCGGCCCGTTCCTGCCGGTGTTTGTGGCCATCGTCGCCTATGTTTTCTTTAGTCTACAGGCTGTCACAAACCAGATTGAGCACCCGTTTCGCCGGGTAAAAAACGGTCTTCCGCTGGATGCCATGTGCCGTGCGATCAAAGTTTCGGTGGTCGAGGCGCTGGATCAGAAGCCGCCCGCGCCCTTGTTGCCGAAAGACTATATGCTGACCTGAAATGTGGCTGCCTGTAGTGTTGTTCGCGTCTGGCCCAGACATACCCTTGGTCGTGCGCGTCAAACCATGCTAGCATTGAAACTGGTTCACCATGACAATCAGTGAGGGCAAGCGCGTTGATAGAGCATGATGTTCAGCAGACGATCACAATGCGCGATATTTTGCGCGCGCGTACGGGCGAAGCGCACGAGCGCCTGCACACCCATTCCATGTTCGCGGACATGTTTGACGGGTCGCTGTCGCGTGCTTCTTATTGCCGGCTGATGCAGCGGTTTCATGGCTTTTATGCGCCACTGGATCAGGCGGTCCTTGATGCGATTGCAGGAATGGATCAAGGCATCCGCCCCTACCCTTACGCGAAGCGTGCAACGTTTCTGGCGCAAGATCTGGTTGACTTGGGCGCAGCCACGCTAGGTCCAGAACAAAGCCCGCAGTGCAAACGGGTGTCGGAGATTGTGACACCGGCGACATTGGGCGGAGTGTTATACGTGATCGAGGGGGCAACATTGGGCGCGTCACAGATTGACCGCGCGGCGCAAAAACTGCTGGGCACGCAGGGGATTGGGGGCCGCAGCTTTTGGGCGTGGGGCCGTGCACAAAACCGGCAACGCTGGAGCATGGCAAACGCGTATTTGGAGCACCTGGGCGCGCAGGGCATCTGTGTGGATGATATCACGCGCGGCGCGCAACAGACGTTCGAGGCCTTGGCAGACTGGCTGGCCCCGCTGGACGAGGGCGCGGTGAACGAGGGCGCCATGAATGAGGGCGCGCTTGCTGACCGCGAGCAGAAACCGTGAACCAGTTTCCCGTCGACCTGGATGCCTGCGACACCGAACAGATCCATTTTATCGGCGCGGTACAGCCGCACGGTGCCTTGATCGCGCTCGGAGAGCATAACCATGTGATCCAGTATGCCAGCAAGAACACGGCAGCTTTTGTAGGGTTTGCCCCTTAACAACTGATCGGGCGCAATCTGGCGGATGTGATCGGGGCGCAGACGGTAGCCGCGATGCCCGATCTGGCGCGCAGCCCTGCTGTGCCCGAAATTTTGAAGCCCTGGTTTTTTAGTTTCGCTGGCCCTGACGGCGAGGTAATCGAAACCGAATGCCTGCCGCATAGTCACGCGGGCTATATCATTCTGGAGTTCTTGCAGATCGCGGAAAAGCCCGCGCCCGTCTGGGAGGACGAACTGCTGCGGCAGGGGATCATCACGGATCTGATGCATCCGCAAGCCATGCTGGATCTGGCGCAGGCTGCTGCGAAATCTATCCGTGATGTTACCGGTTTTGACCGCGTGATGATCTACAAATTCGCCCCTGACAAGCATGGCGAGGTGATCGCGGAAAGCACAAACCAGCCGGACAGTTTTTTAGGCCTGCATTACCCTGCATCCGATATTCCCGAACCTGCGCGGCGGCATTTTGTGCTGAACCTGATCCGCACGATCCCTGACGTGAAATCCGTGCCGGTCGGGATTATGGGGCGCGTCGGCGATGATCACGGGGCCCTCCAGCTGGATCTGACGTTCTCCAAGCTGCGGGCTGTTGCCGAAGTGCATATCGAATATCTGGGCAATATGGGCGTGGGCGCCAGCATGTCGATCTCGCTGGTGTCCGGCGGAGAGCTTTGGGGTCTGGTGGCTTGCCATCACTATTCGGGGCCAAGACTGGTGCCGTCCAGCCGTCTGCGCTTTGCCGAATTGATTGGCAGCACCACCTCTGCTTTGCTGCAAAGCATGGAGAATACGCACAAGCTGGGCCGAAGCATTGCGGCGGAAAAGGCGGCCTATTACATCGAACAGCAGGTGCGTGCAGGACGCAGGCTGGCGGATCTGGTGGCGGAACAGTCGGATGTGCTGATGCAGATGATGCAAGCGCAGGGTCTGTTGCTGCTGCTGAACGGGGCGCAGACGAAATTCGGCATACATCCGGACCAGCAGCTGGATTTTACCGGCCTGGGCGGGCTGGTCGCGGACGGGGTTGCAACCACGCAGGCCATGCCGGACCTTGCCGCCATGGACGAGGACCAGACCCAGACCGCTGCCGGTGCTGCCCTGCTGGAGTTGTCGGACGACGGGCGTGACCATTTGGTGTTTCTGCGCAGCAATTTTGACGAGACAATCCGCTGGGCGGGTAAGCCGGAGAAATCGGTGACCAAGGGTAAGGACGGCGCGCTGCGCCTGTCGCCGCGTGGGTCTTTCGCCTTGTGGCGCGAAGAGCGGCGCGGGCAGAGCAAACCGTTCGACGCCACCGACAAGGATGCCTTGCGGATCCTGCGCCGCGCGCTGTTTGCGCTCAACAGTGTCGAGCGTGAAAAGGTTGCATTGGCGGCGCAAAAGGTGGCCGAGGGCGAGGAGGTGCGCCTGCGGCATGCCCTTCTGGATGCAGCGCGCGCAAGCTCTCTGGGGGAATTGGCGGCCGCCATTGCACATGAACTGAACCAGCCGTTGTCGGCGGTAGCGAATTATGTAATCGCCTGCCGGCAAGAGATCCGGAATGCCGGTGTCAACATGCCTGCCCATGCCGAAGCCCTGATCGAGGACGCCCTGCTAGAGACCACGCGTGCGGGCGATCTGGTGCGGCGGATCAGGGATTTCATCACGCGCGGCGATTTGAATGCCGAGTATATTGATATCGTGCCGTCTATCCGTCAGGGCATCGACCTTGCGATGGTATCGGCGGCGATGCCGAAACTGGATGTCGGTCTGGTGGCCGAACCTGACCTGCCAGAGGTATTGGCCGATCCGGTACAAATTGGTCAGGTCATCCTGAACCTTGTGCGCAACAGTGTCAGCGCCATGGCTAATTCCCCCGTAAAGCGGTTGTCTGTGACAGTGAGCCATGCTGGCAAAGATGTGCAGGTGCTGGTGTGTGATACAGGCCCGGGTATTTCGAAAGAAGTCCGGAAATATATCTTCGAGCCGTTCCATACTTCGACCACCAAAGGCATGGGAATTGGTTTGTCGCTTTGTCGCTCGATCATCGAGGCGCATGGTGGCAGGATATGGGTGCAGCCGTCGGATGAGGGTGCGGCAATCGGATTTACCATTCCGGCGCGGGAGGGCGGCGATGAACATGCCGAATGAAAAGTTCTGGGTCTACGTCATCGACGATGATGCACCAGTTCTGAAATCGCTCTGCGCGCTTTTGCATGCGCACGGCTATATGACCGTTCCTTGTGCCTCGGCCGAAAATTTTCTCAGGGTCTTTGATCCCGGTCTTAAGGCCTGTCTGTTGCTGGATGTGCGTCTGCCCGGGATGAGCGGTGTGCAACTGCAGGCCCGTCTGGCCGAAATGACAATCAGCTTGCCCACCATCGTTCTGACGGCGCACGGAGATGTGCCTGTGGCTGTGCGTGCCATGCGCGCTGGCGCTATTGATTTTATCGAAAAGCCTGCCCGCTCGGAAGACATACTGGCGGCGATCAAATTGGCGGGCGGAATGCTGTTCAACCGCCAGCCTGCGATGGTGTCGAAAAAGATTGTTGCGGACAGGATGGCGAAGCTGACCGACCGTGAACGAAGTGTCATGCATCATCTTTTGCTGGGCAAGCTGAACAAGGAAATCGCGAACGAGCTGGGCGTGAGCCAGCGCACGGTCGAGGGGCACCGCTCGCGGATCCGCGAGAAGATGCAGGCGCGGGGCATCGCAGATCTGATCCGTATGCTTGCATAGATTGCGCAGTTTTCGCTGCGTATAACTACGCGGGGATAAATCCGATCTATCGGCTCAACTTCACTGCATCCTAAAGTATACCTAAGATTGAAAGCATGAATCAGAGCGATGATAGAAATCATTGTCGGGTGGGACACAAACGCCAAAGGGTGAAGGTGTAAAACCGATTTTGACACAGCCGCACTGTTTTGAAGTTACCGGTAGTACCAGTTATTTTTCATGCTCGGGCGAACGCGAGGACCGTAACGGTTCAACCCCTTAACTTTGGAAAGTATTCAGATGGCAAGTGAACAGAACACTTCAACAAACCGGATACTGCCACAAGCTTTGGAGTTCCGGAGCTACGAACAGACCAGTGCCAATATCAACCGTCTCAGCCGCAGGCTGCCTGAAGATGTTGTGATAAATCTGGCCCGCGAAGTGATCCGGAGGGTCGGGTCCCGTGACAGCATGATGACACGTGCGGCTGCGGCGCCTACGCGTGCCGAGCTTGGGTTGTTGTGCGATGCTTTGTTGTCGCCCGATGATGCTGCGGCTGCGCAGATTGTTCTGAGCCTGCGCAGTGACGGTACCAAAGCCGAAGATATCCATCTGACATATCTTGCCGGCGCTGCGCGGATGCTGGGTGATCTTTGGGATGAAAACAGAATTGATTTTGCGGCTGTGACATTGGGCACAGGCCGGTTGTTTGCGATCATGCGTGGCATGCGTCATTTGTTCGAACCAACATTTCCCGTGCATGACAAGACAGCAATCTTTGCCTCTGTTCCGGGTGAAGATCACACGTTGGGTGTGCGTATGGCCACCGATCTGTTCCGTAAGGAAGGTTGGGAAATCGCGCTCAAGGTCGGGCTGGATCATGATGTCCTTGTCGCCCAGATTGAACACGAGCCGACGGGGATTGTTGGCCTGTCTATTGGCGGGGAACATTCGATGGAGCCGTTGTCGAAACTTGTTGTAGCACTTCATATTTGCTGCCCGCAGGCGTTGATTTTGGTCTGTGGTCAGGACGTAGAAAAAACGAGACCAGTTCTGGAATTAATGGGGCTCGACGCCATAGCCGCTACTTTTGATGAGGCAAAGCAGAAAATGTCTGAACTTTGGGACCGCAAACTGGCATCGCGGCGCGCGTTCAAGTCTTGTTAACCAGTCCGTATTTGCGCAGTTTTACATAAAGCGACTGGCGTGAAAGACCCAGCATTTCGGCGGCAGCAACACGGTTGTTTGATGTCATCTCCACAGCCGTTTCAATGCACATTTTTTCCACCACATCTGTGGTTTTGGCGACAATATCTTTTAAGGACTGTCCGCCGATCAACTCGATAACAGATTGCATATCCACATCTGTGATGGCCTTACTCGGCGTGCGGCCAGTTTCGGCACGTCGCGAATCGCGGATCACCAGGCCATAGATCATCTGTCCGCCCGCATTCAGCTGGGTTGTCGAAATCTCCACCGCCCGCTCTGCGCCATGTTCGCTGACCAGTTTCGTTGCATAAAGTCGCATGCTGCCGGTACGCCGCGCATTTTCTAGTATGACATTCAGATCAACTGATCCGCGCAAAAAGAACTCCGCAAGGGAGCGACCCTGTATCGTGGGCGCATGTGTGATGTCCGCAAGTCTGGGGAAAGCTTCGTTTGCACTCAAGATATGGCCTGCGCTGTCTATAAAAACCATACCATCCACACCGTGCCGGTATAATTCGGCAAAGCGCGAATGCATCTGGTCGACGCTGGTATCGGGTTTGCCGGATGTCTTGATTTTGCACAGCATCATTTGCCCTCGCGCGCCGCGAAACAGGATGGGCGACAATGACAGGCGGTGATTGCTATGGACCGATTTGGCTGCAACGGGGGACGTGGATTGCTCTGTCGCGGCCGACACAAGCCGGTCGAGTATGTCGCCCTGTCCCGGCTGATCAAACTCGCGGGCAAATACTGAATCTACCAAGGTATCGCGCGGCTTGCCGAACAGCTTTTCGGCGGCGGCATTACAGGCAACAATAGTACCGGTTTTCACCGAAACCAACAGTGTCGCCGTGCTGGACGATTCAAGCAAGACGCGAAAGCGGACGTCATGTTCGCGCTGCACTTCATAATCGTTCTCGAGCGCGATCTGGGCCGCAACCAGCTGTTGCTGCATATCTGCGACCGACCGCAGATCGTTGCCCAGCATCAGGATTTCCCCGCGCGCCCCTATCGTATGAAAGCTGTAGCGTATCGGTAATTCTGTGTAGTATCCGGTTGCACTATGGTTCAGCTCGACAGGCAGGGTTGTGCCTGTGCCGTCCAGAAAGTTCTTGAGCCGTGTGTTGAATTTCGGGATGGATTCAACGGTTAACGTGTCTTGGATCAATCTTCCCGACCAGCCGGCAACCGCTTGACGTGCAGAAAAATCGGGATTCGACATAACATGCGTAACATGACCCGACGTGGAAACGACGAGCGCAACATCGGATACGCGGGCGATTATGTCCGTGATGGCATGGGGACCAATCATCGGTATTAATTCATCGGCCCAAGTCATTTCGCCGCCTAACATCATTGGTCAAAGCCCTTTGCTTTGCACGGGGTAGAGTTGCTCGCAAAAATTCATTTCCGCAATTCTCTAGCCCTTGTTGCAATCCGGTCTAGATGGCTCCATCACCTTTTGCATTTCGCAAGACACGTAGTCGCTTCCGGTCGCTATCGCAAGATCAGAGCGGTGTTGCACGATGCCACCGCCCAGGAATATCTTTGAGTCTGCACAGTTCTGCCGCGCGCTCTGCACCAGACCGCGCAGCTTTTCTATACTTTCGCCGCTGGATGCAGAGATCATGACCGCGTGAAAAGGCTGGGACCGAACCAGTCGCGCCGCAGCCGCGCCATCCACCCCAAGAGCCAATGTTACATCAGCGCCGGCAGTGCGCAGCTGGTCGGTCAGCACAACCGCACCCACTGTATGCTGGGCACCTTCTGGCACAACCACAAGGCAGTTTCGCGGCGTTATCTTGTTCGCAACATGGATATGGTGTGCTTCTTCCGTGCTTTCCAGACGCCGCACCGTTGCCTGAAGACGCGCGCACCCGACTGTAACATCACTAAATGTCGCCGTATCGTTGAGCCAGCTGTCACCAAGCTTGCGTGCAATCGCGGGTACATAAACTGTCTTTATTTCATGGTGGGACACGCCAAGCTCGCGCATCTGGGTAACAGCTTGCCGGATAAGGTCCGCATCCGGTGACACTGCTGCATCGTAGAGTAGAAGCGAGAGATCGCACACCGCAGTCGGCTTTCCGGCAGGGGCCTTCTTCCCCCCGCTCAGGACGGCCAAGGCGTGCAGGGCGATTCGGCTGACATCATCGGAACAATCCGGCTGAAACGCTTGCTGATGCTGCGACATATCCACTCCCGGTTTCTGTCAGTCCAAAGCCGTCAAGTTTGGCACCTGTCGATATATCAGGTATCGTTAGGGAAATTGGGAAATATGTCAATAATAATTGACAGGTTTTGGCTGAATAGGCACTTTACAACCAAATATGTCATAACAAGTCGATCTGCCGCACTGAATATTTCGCAAAATTGTGTAAATCAAAGTTGACACATCGGTAAGGTGCTGCCAGATTATTGGATAAGTAAACCACGAGGGGGAGGGCATCATGGCAACTACATATCAGCTTTACACCGCTGAACAGCGCGAGCGCCGCGATGCGACCATCTGGACTCTGGTTCAGGGCGTTCTGGCGCCGCTGCAATTTGCGGTTTTTGCAATCTCCCTGGGGCTTGTTTTACGCTATTTGCTGACCGGCGAAGGGTACGCCATTGCCACGATGTCGATCATCGCGAAGACGGCGCTTTTGTATCTTATTATGGTAACAGGTGCGATCTGGGAGAAGATCGTTTTCGGTCAGTGGCTGTTTGCGGCGGCATTCTTTTGGGAGGATGTGTTCAGCTTTTTCGTGATCGCGCTGCACACCATCTATCTTTACGGCCTTATTACTGGTGCAATCGCACCTGATACGCTGATTGTAATCGTGCTGGCGGCCTATGCGGCCTACGTCATCAACGCGGGTCAGTTCTTGTGGAAATTGCGCATGGCGCGCTTGCAGTCGCAGGTGATGGCATGACCCACCAAACACCCCCGCCCCCAGCATTGGGCTGCCGCACCTCCCCCGTGCTCAAGCAGCGCGGCCAGCGCGAGGTCTTTTGTGGCCTTACGGGAATCATCTGGCTGCACCGTAAAATGCAGGATGCGTTTTTTCTTGTTGTCGGCTCGCGCACCTGTGCCCACCTGCTGCAAAGTGCGGCCGGCGTGATGATTTTTGCTGAGCCACGATTCGGCACCGCGATCCTTGAGGAATCAGACCTCGCAGGCCTCAACGATGCCCATGCCGAGCTGGACCGTGAAGTGGCCACCCTGTTGGCGCGCCGTCCCGATATCCGCCAGTTGTTTCTAGTCGGTTCCTGCCCGTCCGAAGTGATCAAGCTGGACCTGAGCCGCGCCGCAGAGCGTCTGACACAGCTGTATGCGCCCCGCGTGCGCGTTCTGGAATATTCCGGTTCCGGCATCGAGACGACATTTACGCAAGGTGAAGATGCCTGTCTGGCGTCCATGGTGCCGGTCCTGCCCGAAACGCAGGCGCGTAATCTGGTTGTTGCAGGCGCGTTGCCCGATGTGGTCGAAGACCAGATGCTGGGTCTGCTCAAGGATATGGGCATTGGTCCGGTACAGGTTTTGCCCGCCCGCACGATTGATGCCGATGTCGAAGTAGGGCCGAATACAGTCTTCGCCCTCACTCAGCCGTTCCTGAGCGATACACATGCCGCACTGGTGCGCCGCGGCGCCACGTTCATCCCCGCGCCTTTCCCGCTGGGCGAAGAAGGCACCACCGCTTGGCTTTCCGCGATTGCAGCGCAGTTTGGCGTAGATCAGGCGACATTTGACGCCGTGACCGAGGCCCCCCGCCGCCGTGCGCGTCAGGCTGTGGCGCAAGCCGCCGAGGCGCTGTCGGGCAAGTCCGTGTTCTTCTTCCCGGACAGCCAGCTGGAAATCCCGCTTGCGCGTTTCTTGACCCGCGAATGTGGCATGACGGCGCTCGAAGTAGGCTCTCCGTATATTCACGATGCGCTGCACGGTCCCGATCTGGACCTGCTGCCCGAGGGCCCGCAAATCTCCGAAGGGCAGGACGTGGATCTGCAACTGGACCGCTGCCGCGCCGCCCGCCCTGATCTGACCGTCTGCGGTCTGGGCCTTGCCAACCCGCTGGAGGCCGAAGGCTTGTCCACCAAATGGGCGATCGAGCTGGTCTTCACTCCGGTGCATTTCTACGAACAGGCCGGTGATCTGGCCTCCCTCTTTGCACGCCCCTTGCGCCGCAAAAGTATTCTGAAGGTAGCCGCCGAATGAAGCTGACCGTCTGGACATATGAAGGCCCGCCCCACGTTGGCGCGATGCGTGTCGCCACCGGCATGAAGGGCCTGCACTATGTGCTGCACGCGCCGCAGGGCGATACCTATGCCGATCTGCTGTTTACCATGATCGAGCGTCGCGACCACCGCCCGCCGGTCAGCTACACTACATTTCAGGCCCGCGATCTGGGGTCTGATACGGCCGGTTTGTTCAAGCGGTCCTGTCAGGATGCCTATGACCGGTTCAAGCCCGAAGCCATCATTGTCGGCGCGTCCTGCACTGCCGAGTTGATCCAGGATGATCCCGGCGGTCTGGCCGAAACGATGGGCCTGCCCATCCCTGTGATCCCGCTAGAACTGCCCAGCTACCAGCGCAAAGAGAACTTTGGCGCGGACGAGACGTTCTTCCAGATCGTGCGCCATCTGGCCAAGCCGATGGAAAAGACTGCGCGCGTCAGCTGCAACATTCTCGGGCCAACCGCTTTGGGGTTCCGGCATCGCGATGATGTAGCCGAGATTACCAACCTGCTCTATGAGCTGGGCATCGAGGTTAACGTGACGGCGCCTATGGGGTCTACCCCCACTGACATCGCGCGGATGGGTCAGGCGCATTTCAACGTGCTGCTCTATCCCGAAACAGGTGAGACTGCCGCGCGTCATTGTGAAAAAACATTCGGCCAGCCCTATACAAAACATGTGCCCATCGGTGTGGGTGCCACGCATGATTTCATCGCCGAAGTGCGCGCGCTGTCCGGCAGCACCGCGACTGTAGACGGCGAGCGTTTGCGCCAGAGCTGGTGGAGCCGCTCGGTCGACAGTACCTATTTGACCGGCAAGCGGGTCTTTATCTTTGGTGATGGCACTCATGTGAAAACCGCCGCACGGATTGCGCGCGACGAGATGGGTTTCGAAGTCGCCGGCATGGGCTGCTACAACCGCGAATACGCCCGTGGTGTCCGAACACTGGCTAAAGAATATGGTGTCGAAGCCTTGATCACCGATGATTACCTGGAGGTCGAGCGCACGATTGAAGCGCTGCAACCCGAGATGATCCTTGGCACGCAGATGGAGCGGCACATCGGCAAGCGTCTGGGCATCCCCTGCGCCGTGATTTCTGCGCCTGTCCATGTTCAGGATTTCCCCGCCCGCTACTCCCCCCAGATGGGGTTCGAGGGCGCCAATGTGATCTTTGACACATGAGTGCACCCGCTGGTGATGGGTCTGGAAGAGCATCTGCTGCATATGTTCCGCGAAGACTTTGAATTCAACGATGCGGCAGGACCGTCCCATCATGGCGGCCATGCGCCTGCGTCGGGCAGTGCAGGGGCGCAAGCGCCCGTGAGTTTAGAAGGCAAAATGAAGCCGCAAGAAGTACCCGCCGCGACGAATGGCGAGGTAATCTGGTTGGCCGATGCCGAGAAGGAACTGAAAAAGATACCATTTTTTGTGCGCGGCAAAGCCCGCCGCAATACGGAAAACTACGCCGCTCAAAAGGGATTGGGCGAGATTTCGATCAACACTCTTTATGATGCGAAGGCTCACTATGCGCGATGAATTCACATACCCGACGTATAATTTTGTCATCGTGACGCTGGACCGTCACGCAGCAGGCCCTGCCGCGCGCGTTGCCCCGCGGCTGGCGATGGATTTTCCCGGTTTGAAGGTGACAATCCATGCGGCCGCCGAGTGGGACAAGGACCCTGCCGCGCTGCAATCCGCTCTGGATGATATCGCATGTGCCGACATTGTCGTGACTTGTGTGCTGTTTCTTGAGGACCATTTGCGCGCCGTTCTGCCCGCGCTCAAGGCGCGCCGCGATCAGTGCGATGCGATGATCGGTGTGGTTTCCGACACCGAAATTACCCAGCTGACCCGCATGGGCGATCTGGATATGTCACGCCCTGCATCGGGTGCGATGGGGCTTTTGAAAAAGCTGAAACCGTCCAAAACATCCGGCAAGGCGGGCGCGGGCCAGATGAAGATGCTGCGCCGCATTCCCAAGATTCTCAAGCTTATCCCCGGAAAGAGCCAGGATTTGCGCGCATGGTTCCTGTCGATGCAATATTGGCTCGGTGGCTCTGACGACAACATTGAAAACATGATCCGGTTTTTGATTTCGCGCTATACCCATGTGCCCGCATGGCGCCTGATCAAGGCCGAAGCCCCTGTGGAATATCCCGAGGTCGGTCTGTACCATCCCGATCTGCCGGACCACGGTATTACGACAGACCTTGCAGAATTGCCGCATCATGGCACCGGGCCTACCATCGGCTTGTTGATGCTGCGCAGCTATATCCTTGCCGGTGATACAGCGCATTATGATCACGTCATCCGCCGTTTCGAGGCGCAAGGCATCCGTGTCATTCCTGCCTTTGCCGGGGGTCTGGACGGGCGGCCTGCAATGACGGCCTATCACAAGGGCCGGATTGACGCGCTGGTCTCGCTTACCGGTTTTTCGCTGGTCGGTGGGCCTGCGTATAATGATACCGAAGGGGCGATTGTCGCCCTTCAGGCGCTTGATGTTCCTTATATTGCCGCGCAACCGCTGGAATTCCAGACTTTGTCCCAGTGGGCCAATGGCCATCAGGGCCTGAGCCCGATTGAGGCGACAATGCTGGTTGCCCTGCCAGAGATTGACGGTGCTACCAACCCAACCGTTTTTGCCGGACGTCACAGCATTGGCGGCTGTGATGGTTGCGCGCAGAATTGTAGTGCCCAAGGCGAGACCAAAGGCATGGCGCCTTGTATCGAGCGTATTGATGCGCTGGTTGAAAAGTCCCACCGCCTTGCCCTGCTACGCCGCAAGCGCAATGCAGACAAGAACGTGGCGATTGTTCTGTTCGGGTTTCCGCCAAATGCGGGCGCTGTTGGTACTGCCGCCTACCTTTCGGTATTCGAGAGCCTGCACAACACATTGCGTCAGATGGCGCGTGACGGTTATGATATTACGCCGCCCGAAACTGTTGATGATCTGCGCGAGGCTGTTCTGCGCGGCAATGCCAAGACCTTCGGTCAGGATGCAAACGTTGCTGCACGGGTAAGGGCGGATACCATTGTGGCGCAAACTCCGTGGCTGGAAGAGATTGAGGCGACATGGGGCCCTGCGCCCGGCCGCATCCAGTCCAACGGCCGCGAAGTTTTTGTGCTGGGTGCACAGTTCGGCAATATCTTTGTCGGCGTGCAGCCTACTTTCGGTTATGAGGGCGACCCGATGCGCCTTTTGTTCGAGCGCGGCTTCGCCCCCACCCACGCGTTCAGTGCATTTTACCGTTACATCAAGAACGATCTGCGCGCTGATGTGGTGCTGCATTTTGGCATGCACGGCGCGCTGGAATTTATGCCCGGCAAGCAGAACGGCCTTGGCGGGCGCGACTGGCCAGAGCGGCTGATGGGCAACTTGCCCAACGTTTACCTCTATGCGGCAAACAACCCTTCAGAGGCAACGCTGGCCAAACGTCGCGCCAACGCTGTGACCATCACGCATCTGACACCGCCCTTGCAGGCCTCTGGCCTCTATCGCGGGCTGGCGGACCTCAAGGACAGCTTGACCAAATGGCGCGAGACCCCCGCCGGTGCGGATGAAGACACCGCACTGCTGGACCTGATCCGCGCGCAGGCCGAAACGGTGCATCTGGACGGTAGCGATCCCTCAACGCTCTGGCTCAAGCTGCTGGAGACGGAAGCCGCGCTAATCCCCGATGGCTTGCACATCGTCGGACGCCCGATGTCCCCCAAAGCGGTTGAAGAAATGCTTAACCTGATGAGCTTTGATACAAAAGCGGCGCGGGAAACTGCACGCGGGCATCTGTCGCGCAACGTCGAGGTTGCCGCCCTAATGCGCGCGCTGAACGGTCAATTTATCGCACCGGTTCCGGGCGGCGATGTGATCCGTGCGCCGGAAATTCTGCCCACGGGCCGCAACATCCACGCGTTTGACCCGTTCCGCATGCCCACCGCCTTTGCGATGGAAGACGGCGCGCGTCAGGCGGCGGAATTGCTGCGCACCCACCCTACTCTGCCGCGCTCGATAGCACTTGTGCTTTGGGGGTCGGACAATATCAAATCCAACGGCGGGCCGATTGGTCAGGCGCTGGCGCTGATGGGGGCCACTGCGCGCTTTGACAGCCATGGCCGTTTGTGTGGTGCCAATCTGGTGCCGCTGGAGGCACTGGGCCGCGCGCGCATTGACGTGGTGATGACGCTCTCGGGTATCTTCCGCGATCTGCTGCCGTTGCAAACCAAACTGCTGGCAGATGCCGCGCTGCAATGCGCGCTGGCCGACGAGCCGCTGGAGATGAACCCGATCCGTGAGCACGCACTTGCCTTTGTCGCCGCGCAGGGTTGTGACATGAAGACCGCCGCCTTGCGGGTGTTCTCCAATGCCGAAGGCGCCTACGGCTCCAACGTGAACCAGCTGGTCGACAGTTCGGCCTTTGGTGACGAGGGTGATCTGGCGGATGCCTATCAGGCCCGCAAGAGCTTTGCTTATGGCACCGACGGTGAGGCGAGCCAGCAAACTGCCCTGCTCAACGATACGCTGCAAACAGTCGAGCTGGCCTATCAGAACATCGAATCCGTCGAGTTGGGCGTGACCACGGTGGACCATTATTTCGATACGCTGGGCGGTATCGCCGCCGCTGTGAAACGTGCGCGCAAAGGGGTGGATACACCCGTTTACATCGGGGACCAGACCCGTGGCGGCACCAAGGTGCGCACGTTGTCGGACCAGATCGCGCTTGAGACCCGCTCGCGCAGTTTGAATCCCAAGTTTTATGAGCCGCTGCTCAAGCACGGCCATGAAGGTGTGCGCACCATCGAGGCGCATATCACCAATACCGTCGGCTGGTCCGCGACCACCGGCAAGGTTGATCCGTGGGTCTACGCAGAACTGAGCCAGACTTTTGTGCTGGACGAAGTGATGCGCAAGCGCCTGTCGGATTTGAACCCGCAAGCCTCCATGCGAATGGCAAACCGTCTGATTGAAGCCTCCGAGCGGGCCTATTGGACACCGGACGATGCGACACTGGCCGCGCTGCATTCCGCAGCGGACGCCATCGAAGACAGACTAGAGGGCATTGCAGCCGAATGACCCAAACCTTTGGAAAGGGACCAAAATGAGCCCACTTGATAGAAGCATACCTAACTTTGGCGGCGATGGAGAAGGCTCCGTCCAGGTCCATCAGGACGATAGCGCCAAGATCGAAGGTGCAAAAGTTTTTGCCGTCTACGGCAAGGGCGGAATCGGAAAATCGACCACCTCGTCGAACTTGTCTGCGGCGTTTTCCAAGTTGGGCAAACGGGTGTTACAAATCGGTTGTGACCCCAAGCATGACAGCACGTTTACGTTGACGGGTCGTTTGATCCCCACGGTGATCGATATTCTGAAGGAAGTGAACTTTCACTCCGAAGAATTGCGCGCCGAGGATTTTGTGTTCGAAGGCTATAACGGCGTGAAATGCGTCGAGGCCGGCGGGCCCCCTGCGGGCACCGGCTGTGGCGGATATGTGGTGGGCCAGACGGTCAAACTGCTGAAACAGCACCACCTGCTGGAAGACACCGATGTAGTGATTTTCGATGTGCTGGGCGATGTGGTTTGCGGTGGCTTTGCCGCCCCGCTGCAACATGCGGACCGCGCCCTGATCGTCACCGCCAATGACTTTGACAGCATCTATGCGATGAACAGGATTATCGCAGCGGTCGAGGCGAAATCAGCCAACTACAAGGTTCGTCTGGCGGGCTGCGTCGCCAACCGCAGCAAGGATACCAACGAGGTGGACCGCTATTGCGAGACAGTGGGTTTCAACCGTTTGGCCCACCTGCCCGATCTGGACGCCATCCGCCGCAGCCGTCTGAAGAAAAAGACCCTGTTCGAGATGGATCTCGATGATGATGTTGCTGCGGTTCAGAAGGAATACATCCGGCTGGCCCAGACGCTGTGGAACGGAACCGAAGGCACAGCGCCCAAATCCCTTCCCGACCGTGAGATCTTTGACCTGCTGGGATTTGATTGATGACCTACGAGGCCACCCGCAACCGCGTCGAGACCTATTTCGACACCACGGCGACCCGCACATGGGAGCGTCTGACATCGGACGCGCCCGTGTCGGGTATCCGTGCGACGGTGCGTGCAGGCCGCGACCGGATGCGCGATCTGCTGATTGCGCAACTGCCCGATGACTTGCGCGGCGCGCGTGTTCTGGATGCAGGCTGCGGTACTGGTGCGCTGGCGGTTTTGCTGGCGCAGCGCGGTGCTGATGTGGTTGGCGTTGATATATCTCCACGCCTGATCGACATCGCACAACAGCGCCGCCCCGATCATGTGGCGGGCAGCCTCACCCTGAAATCCGGTGATATGCTGGACCCTGCTTTGGGCAGGTTTGACCATATCATCGCCATGGACAGCCTGATTTACTACTCCGCTGCCGATATTGGCGGCATTCTGGATGATCTTTCCCCGCGCGTGGGCAGTGTGGTCTTCACTGTTGCCCCGCGCACGCCGCTGCTGATGGCGATGTGGCGGATGGGCAAGCTTTTCCCGCGCAAGGACCGCTCTCCCACAATGGTGCCGCACACTGCTGCCGCGATTGCACAGCACACCACTGGCACACTGCGCGCGGTCGAGCGTGTGACCTCGGGTTTCTACATTTCGCAGGCATTGGAGTTCCGGCCATGATGCTCAAACGTCAATTGAAAACGATGACGCTGAAAATGCTGCCCTTTGCAGATGCGGCCAGTGATGGCCTGCCGCTGGGGCAACTGCTGCGCCTGTCGCTTTTTCAGATCTCTGTCGGGATGGCGGCCGTGATGCTACTGGGTACGCTCAACCGCGTGATGATCGTCGAGCTGTCGCTGCCCGCGATTATCGTCGCCTCGATGATTGCCATTCCTGTTCTGATCGCCCCTTTCCGCGCCATCCTCGGGTTTCAATCTGACAATTACCGCTCTGCGATCGGGTGGAAGCGCGTGCCTTACCTGTGGTTCGGCACACTGTGGCAATTCGGCGGTCTGGCAATTATGCCGATGGCGCTGCTGGTGCTGGCAGGCGACAGCGCAATTGATGCGGGTATGTTCGGACAGGTTGCTGCGGCACTTGCGTTTTTGCTGACAGGTCTTGGCATGCACATGACGCAGACTGCCGGTCTGGCGCTGGCCGCTGACCGCGCGACCGAGGAAACCCGCGCCAAAGTCGTCTCGCTTTTGTATGTGATGTATCTGCTGGGTATGGGTGTTTCTGCGTTGATCATCGGCACTTTGTTGCGGGATTATACCGCGTTGTTGCTGGTGCAGGTTGTTCAGGGCGCTGCGGTTGTGACGATGGTGCTGAACGTGATTGCCCTGTGGAAACAGGAAAAAATGTCGCCGATGACCAAAGCCGAGCGGAGCGCGCCGCGCCCTGCTTTCCGCACAGCCTGGGCTGATTTAAACCAGAATAAGGGTGTTACGCGCCTGATTGTTACCATCTTTATGGGGACGATGGCCTTCAACATGCAAGACGTCCTGTTGGAGCCTTACGGCGGCGAAATTCTGGGTCTTTCGGTATCCTCCACCACACTGTTGACGGCAATGTGGTCAGGCGGCGCACTGCTGGGTCTGGCGCTGGCAGCGCGCTGGCTGGCGGACGGCATTGATCCCTACCGTATGGCGGGGCGTGGTGTTGTGGCAGGTATTGTTGCCTTCAGTTTTGTGCTGTTGTCGGCGCCGATGGCGTCTCCCGCGCTGTTTTTCGCGGGTGCCGGCCTTATCGGTCTGGGCAGCGGTTTGTTCGCCGTCTCTACGCTGACGGCGGCAATGACGATGGACATCACCGGCACGGCCGGGCGCGGTCTGGCGCTGGGGGTCTGGGGTGCGGCCCAAGCTACGGCGGCAGGCCTGTCGATCTTTATCGGCGGTGCGCTGCGCGATCTGGTGAACGTGGCCGCGACCAGCGGCTCGCTTGGTCCGGTGCTGACCGGCCCTTCAGTTGGTTATTCCGCTGTCTACCAGCTGGAAATCACACTGCTGTTTATCACGCTCATCGCTCTGGGTCCGCTTGTGCGGGCCAAAAGCATCACAACACGCGGAACGGTCAGGCTCGAACTGCCCGAATTCCCTACTTGATTTGAAAAGGAGACCATCATGGTTGGCAATGAATTCTTCGGTAACTTCGACCTGGCAAGCGCCGCAATCTGGCTGTTCTGGGTCTTTTTCGGTCTGCTGATCTACTATCTGCAAACTGAAAACATGCGCGAAGGCTATCCGCTGGAGCAAGATGATGGCACCATAGCCCCCAATCAGGGTCCGTTCCCTGTGCCAAAGGACAAAACGTTTATCCTGCCCCATGGGCGCGGAGAAGTGACGCTTCCTTCGGGCCAGCGCGGTGATCGTGCGTCGCTTGCACTTGCTCAGACCTCCAAATCGGCGGGCTCGCCTTTTGTGCCAACGGGTGATCCGATGGTTGACGGTGTTGGCCCTGCCTCATGGGCGCCGCGCCGCGATGTGCCGGAACTGGATGCGCATGGCCATGCCAAGATCAAGCCGATGAAGGCACTGCCCGACTTCAAGTTTTCCGCTGGACGTGATCCGCGCGGCAAGGTTGTTGTGGCCGGTGACGGCGAAATCATTGGCCGGATCATCGACATGTGGGTCGATATCCCCGAGCAGATGGTCCGCTATCTGACTGTGGATCTGAATCCTGAAGGTACAGGCCAGACGCGCCTGATCCCGATCAACTTCTGCAAGATCAAGAATGACCGTGTCACTGTCCGCTCGATCTATGGCGCGCATTTCAACGGCGTTCCCCAGCATTCGGGGGCCGATCAGGTTACCTTGCTCGAAGAAGAAAAGATCATGGCCTATTACGGTGGCGGCACGCTTTATGCCGATCCAGCCCGTCTTGAGCCACAGCTTTAATTAAATTCTGTCGGGCCTTTAGCCGAGGCCCGACACCGCAAAAAAGGGACATAAAATGCACCATGATGATTTCAATTTCGAACCTGTACGCGGCCTGCCCGAAGCATTGCCTGCGGATGAACATATCTTGTGGCAAGGACGCCCCGACGGGTTGCGCCTTGCCAAGGATGCCTGGGGCCTGAACTGGGTTCTGGGGTATTTTGCAGCGCTGGCTCTGGGCAGTGTCATTATATCTTCTTCCGAGATGTCGCTAACCGCTGCAATGGCGCAGGGGCTGCCATTTCTGCTGGCCGGTATGATCGCCGGGCTTTTGTTGATCGGCGTTGCCACCGTACAGGCCCGCAGCACGGTCTATACCCTGACCAACAAACGCGCTTGCATGCGCATTGGCGCTGCCCTGACCATGACGCTGAACCTGCCCTATGTCTGCATTGGCAATGCCGCTGTTGCCACGCGTAAATCCGGTTTGGGCACGATCACTTTTGAGATGATCGGTGATGCGCGTCTGTCCTATCTGATGACATGGCCGCATGTGCGCCCCTATCACTTTATGCGCACGCAGCCTTCGTTCCGCGCGATCCCCGATGCGGCCCGTGTTGCCGAGATTTTTGCCGATGCCGCCGAGACACGCGTCTCACATCCCCAAGTCACCCGCGTCGCAGCACCGCTCGACGCCATCGCTGCGGAGTAACGGATATGGCCCAGACAGTTTCCCTCGCCAACCAGATGAAGCACCGCGACCGTGATATGGTGCCTAAATTTCTTGTACAGGCCATGTTCGGTCTGATGATCGCGGCGGTTGCCTTGGTCAGCTATGCGCGCCTGTCGGGGCGTGAAGTAACCTCTGTGGTAGTGCATAGCGATATCGTGCAAGAGATTTCCGTAACACTGGACGGTTCGCGCAGTGACGGCGTTGCCGTTGTGAATGAAAATGGCACGCAGATTGCCCATTCAACAGAAGACAAAGCAGGCTTTATTGATGTAATCTGGATGTCAGTGATGCGCGAACGGACGCTGCATGATGCGGCGTCGGATGCGCCTGTGAGAATTGTACGACGCGAGAACGGCCATGTGGCCGTAATTGATGATACGACTGGCTGGAAGATCGAATTGATCGGATATGGCCAGGACAACGTCGCAGCCTTCGCCCGGCTGATCGACTGAACTACTTTAGCCAAAGGGACAAATATTATGGGACTTCTAACACGAACGAGAGAAAGCGCGCCTTGCACCGTCACGATCTCGCACCGCTTCGAGGAATTGTCGGCGCATGTGAAATTCAACAATGGTGCCGTGATTGGCCCTGGTGATGCCGTGCTGGTTCACGGGCCCGAGATTATGGCAGCTTACGGTGAAGTGATTTCCGAAGACCGCACCGCCACAATCACCCGCGCCTCCACGGTCGAGCGGATGTGGACCCGCGCGACCGGTGATTTCGAATTCATGGAATTGTGCGAATTCTCGTTCTCCGAAGGAGTCCTGTCATGAACAAGCCAACACATTCCGCCTTCGCCAATACCGCCGACGAGGCGATTGCCGCACAGGACGCGCTTGACGGTCCAATGACTTCGGACAGGGCCACAGAAGTTGCAATGCAGAACACGCTGCTGACGCCGCGTTTCTACACAACCGATTTTGACGAGATGGATGCGATTGACGTGACCCCTGTGCGTGCCGAATGGGACGTGCTGATTGCGCAGATGAAAGCAGACCCTAACAGGGGCCATTTCAAGAAAAACGAAGACTGGGGTACTGTTGACTGGGACGGTATGGAGCCCAAGCTGCGCGCTGAATTTATCGACTTCCTGATCTCCAGCTGCACCGCAGAATTCTCGGGTTGCGTGCTGTATAAGGAAATGAAACGGCGCGGGTCCAATAAGGACATCACGGAGCTGTTCCAGCTGATGGCGCGCGACGAAGCCCGCCATGCCGGTTTCATCAACGATGCGTTGCGCGAGGCGGGCATCCGCGTAAACCTCGGCTTTCTGACGCAGCAGAAGAAATACACCTACTTCCGGCCCAAGTTCATCTATTACGCGACATATCTGTCCGAAAAGATCGGCTATGCCCGCTACATCACCATCTTCCGCCATCTGGAAGAGCATCCGGAGAAGCGGTTCCATCCGATTTTCAAGTGGTTCCGCGAATGGTGCAATGACGAGTTCAGCCATGGGGAGGCCTTTGCCCTGCTGCTGAAAACCGATCCCAAGCTGACCAGCGGCACCAACAAGCTGTGGATCAAGTTCTTCCTGACGGCTGTCTATTCCACCATGTGGGTGCGCGACCACCAGCGCCCCGTTTTCCACGAAGCACTGGGTGTGGATGTGACATGGTACGGGCAGGAAGTGTTCCGCAAAACCTCCGAGATCACCAAGCAGGTGTTCCCGCTGACACTGGACATTGACCACCCGCGCTGGCGCCCGAACCTTGACCGTATGGAAGCGGCCAGCCGTCAGGTTGCAGCCGCCAAAGCACGCGGCGGGATCGGCGGATTTTTCAGCCGTATGGCAGGTATGGCAAAGGCAACAACCGCCTTTATCGCAGTTCTGACCATTCCTGCGCATAAAAACGTGGTTCCTGCCAAGCCGCGTCTGGAGCCGTCTTACTAATGCTCGCTTCGCCCTGGATAGCAGCGGTTTTCGCCATATTCGCCTGGTGGTTCTTTACAGGGATCATCTTGCTTGTGGTCCGGCGCGCGGATCGGGCCCCTCAGGGGGCGCACCGCGCTGCCGTGGTGATCAGCGTGCCGCTGCTGGCCTTGGGCGTGGCCGGTCTGGTGATGTCGACACATACCCTGACTGTCGCGAACATCTATATCGCGTTCATCTCTGTTTTGCTGATCTGGGGCTGGATCGAGCTGGCGTTTCTGACAGGTGTGATCACCGGTCCGGAAACACGGCCCTGCCCCGCCGACCTGACCGGTTGGGCACGGTTTGTGCGGGCGTGGCATACGCTGTCGTATCACGAAATGCTGCTGTTGGTTGGCTTGCTGGCGGTCACAATCGCCTCCACGGGCGGTGAAAACCTGTTTGGCTTGTGGGCCTATCTGGTTTTGCTGGGCGCGCGGATCTCGGCCAAGCTGAACCTCTTTTTCGGGGTGCCGCGGATCAATACGGAATTTATTCCCACCCCGCTGACCCATCTCAAAAGCTATTTCCGGCAAGGTGATGTGACCTTTGCTTTCGGGATTGGCGTGACCCTCCTCAGCGTTGCGACCGGCTGTTTCGCCGAGCGGCTGGTTGCGGCACAAACGGCCCCCGAGGTCGTCGGTTTTTCCCTGCTCACCGCCCTTGCGGCGCTGGCAGCTCTTGAACACTGGCTGATGGTAATTCCATTGCCGGATGCAAAACTCTGGCGCTGGATGTTGCCCGCGCTGCCTACGAATTCCAAGACAGGAGGTTCAAATGAACTTTGATGCCCTTTTCCAAGACCAGATCACCGCTCTCAAAAAGGACGGCAACTACCGTTATTTCGCGGAGCTGGAGCGTAAAGCCGGCAAGTTTCCAAGAGCCGCCAACCATGTGAACGGCGAGCAGCGCGATGTAACGGTCTGGTGTTCCAACGATTATCTGGGCATGGGCCAGCACCCTGCTGTGATCGAAGCGATGTGCGAGGCGGTGCAGCGCACAGGCACCGGCGCGGGTGGCACGCGCAATATTTCCGGCACCAACCATGACCATCTGCTGTTGGAGCGCGAGTTGGCCGATTTGCATGGCAAGGAAGCTGCGCTGATCTTTACCTCCGGTTATGTCTCCAACTGGGCCACGCTGGCCACGCTGGGCAGCCGTCTGGAGAATTGTGTGATCCTCAGCGATTCCGGCAACCACGCCTCGATGATCGAAGGCATCCGCCACTCGCGCGCACACAAGGTTATTTGGAAGCACAACGATGTGCATGATCTGGAAATGAAACTGCGCGCAGTCCCAGCAGATTACCCCAAAATTGTCGCTTTCGAGAGTGTCTATTCAATGGACGGTGATATTGCCCCCATTGAGGCAATTGTCGAAATGGCGGAAAAATACGGCGCGATGACATATATCGACGAAGTGCACGCTGTGGGCATGTACGGCCATCGCGGCGGCGGCGTCTCGGAAGAGCTGGGTCTGGCCGACCGGATCACCCTGATCGAGGGCACGTTGGGCAAGGCCTTCGGCTGTGTCGGCGGGTATATTACCGGATCAGCCGTGCTGTGCGATTTCATCCGCAGCTTTGCCAGCGGTTTCATCTTTACCACGGCCCTGCCGCCTGCGGTTGCAGCTGCGGCGCGCACCTCGATCGCGCATCTCAAGGTTAGTCAGTCCGAGCGGGAAGGCCAGCGCCGTCAGGTTGCACGGCTGCGCGCGGCGCTGGACCAGCACGGCATCCCGCATATGGCCAATGACAGCCACATCATTCCTGTCATGATCGGCGATCCGGTCAAAACCAAGATGTTGGCAGATCATCTGATGGATCAATGGGATATCTACGTCCAGCCGATCAATTATCCGACCGTTCCCAAGGGCACAGAACGGCTGCGCTTTACGCCGTCACCGCTGCACACCGATGCGGATATTGATCATCTGGTTAACGCGCTGAACTCGCTTTGGAAGCAATGCGCGATTGCGCATGCGGTAGCCTAGAAAACAGCGTGATCGCCGCGATGCACCTGTGTGTCGCCGGCGATCACACTGGCGTAATGCGCCTCGAGCGTATCTGACCCCGTCGAAGGCGTTGCATCTGCGTCATAGCGGCCCGTCACAGGATCCAGCACCAGCATTGATTCAGTCGCATAATACCGCCCGATCCGCGCCAGCTCTGCCTTTGTGGCGAGTTTTGGGCTGAACCTGCCGCCAATTGCCAGCCCGCGCTGGATTATATCCAGTAGGGTAACGGGCACACATCTGAATTTCGGCGGCATCCCGGTCAATGCAAACAGCAGATGGCCTTGCTCTATAGGGGTCATCGCGCTGCCCGGCCCCCCAATGGGCAGGATGCGGTTGTGCCGTGTAATATCGCCGATGCAGCCTGCAATGAATTGCCCCAGATCATCATCGCTGAGCGGTTTGCATGCGGTCAGCGTGCCGTCACCAAACACCAGAAACGGTTTACCCTGCCGCACACGGTCAATCTGGCCGGACAAGGATTTGAAAAACGCGGTTGGCCGGACGATGGAATAGGTCAGACCCGAAGCAATGAGTGCCGCCTCAAACGCCAGTTTGGCGTGTTGGAACGGCAGCAGCGGCTTTTGCACACAGATTGCCGATAGCAGCACAAACTGCGTGGCGCCTACCTGTTTGGCCAAATCCAGAATGCGCAGATGGGCGGCGTGGTCTATCGCCCAAGCATCAACGGGCGCACCGCTGCGCGATGCGAGGCAGGAGACCACAACATCGAAATTCCGGTTGATGCAGGCCCTTTGCGGCTCAGTCACATCGCCGATGATATCGCCTGTGACGCCGCGCGATGTCCGGACAAAACACGTCACGTCATGGCCCTGTGCGATCAACGCACGCACCGCGCCCTGTCCCGCCGTGCCTGTCGCGCCAAAGACCAATACCCGCTGCGGCGCGGGATTGAGATCGCGGCTCATAAAGACGCGCTCCCGATCTTTGAGCCAATGTTTTTAAATGTGTCCACTATATCTTACACCCGTTTTGATCTTCATTCGCTATTTTGCAGCATTATTTTACTTGTTACAATGAAAGTGTAAGTTTAGACTTACACTATGACAGATTCCAGTTCCCTTTCCGCCCGGACCCTGCCCGAACCTGCGGCAATCCTCTGGCTCATCAAGCCGATCACATGGTTCCCGCCGATGTGGGCGTATCTGTGCGGCGTCGTCTCCTCCGGGGTATCGCCCCAAGGCCAATGGGGTTTGGTGATCCTTGGCGTGCTGTTGGCCGGTCCTGTCGTTTGCGGGATGAGTCAGGCGGCAAACGACTGGTGCGACCGCCATGTCGACGCGATAAACGAGCCGGACCGCCCGATCCCGTCAGGCCGCATCCCGGGTCGCTGGGGCTTGTGGATCGCATTGATCATGTCGGCGCTGTCGCTTGTGGTCGGATGGCAACTCGGCCCTTGGGGCTTTGGCGCAACCGTCTTCGGCGTGCTGGCGGCATGGGCCTATTCAGCTGAACCTGTGCGTATGAAACGCTCAGGCTGGTGGGGTCCCGGTCTTGTCGGTCTATGCTATGAAGGTTTGCCGTGGTTCACGGGGGCGGCGGTTTTGTCGCTTGGCGCACCAAGCTGGCCGGTGATCATCATCGCCGGCCTGTACGCAACGGGCGCGCATGGCATCATGACCCTCAATGATTTCAAAGCACTAGAGGGGGACCGTCAGACCGGCGTAAACTCCCTGCCCGTCACATTGGGGCCGGAGCGTGCTGCGCGTGTGGCCTGCTGGATCATGGCGGTGCCGCAAGTGGTGGTGATCGCGCTCATGGTGATGTGGGATAAACCGCTCTACGGCGCTGCGATTGCACTGGTGCTGGCCGGACAGCTTTGGGCAATGACCGTGCTGCTGCGCGACCCGAAGGCACTTGCGCCGTGGTATAACGGCACTGGCATTACACTTTACGTTTCAGGAATGATGATAGCCGCTTTCGCCCTCAGGGCTATGGCATGAACCCCGCTTCAGGAGGGCACAAGATGTTTGATGTTGTTGTAATCGGCGGAGGCCCGTCAGGCGCCACCGCAGCCGAGGATCTGGCCCGTTCGGGTCATACCGTTGCCATGCTGGACCGTGATGGCCGGATCAAGCCGTGCGGCGGTGCCATTCCGCCCCGTTTGATCGAAGATTTCCTGATCCCCGACAGCCAGATTGTGGCCAAGATCAACACAGCGCGGATGGTCTCGCCCACGCAGCGCAAGGTCGATATTCCGATCGAGGGCGGCTTTGTTGGCATGGTTGACCGCGAGCATTTTGACGAATTCCTTCGGACCCGCGCGCAGACGGCCGGGGCCGCGCGGTATACCGGCACCTATCTGCGCATCGACCGCGACAGCGCCGGCACTCATGTGATCTACCGCGATAAAGCGAGCGGCGAAGAGCGCAGCCTGCACACGCGGCTGGTAATCGGTGCCGATGGTGCACGCTCTAATGTGGCAAAAGCCGAAGTGCCGGGCGGCGAGAAGATCAACTATGTGATTGCCTATCACGAGATCATTGAGGCACCCGCCGCCAGTGCCGCCTATGATCCGATGCGCTGTGACGTGATCTATGACGGTGTCATTTCGCCCGATTTTTATGGCTGGGTTTTTCCGCATGGCAAAACCGTCAGTGTCGGCATGGGCACTGGCATCGACGGTGTAGATCTGAAGAAAGCCACTGCCGAATTGCGCGCACGGGCGGGCCTTACGGACGCGCGTACCATCCGCCGCGAAGGCGCGCCCATTCCGCTGCGTCCGATGGACAAATGGGACAATGGCCGCGATGTGGTGCTGGCGGGTGATGCTGCCGGTGTTGTCGCCCCTTCTTCGGGCGAGGGGATTTATTACGCGATGGTCGGCGGGCGTGTTGCGGCCACTGCTGCCAGTGCATATCTGGCCACGGGCCGTGCGCGCGACCTGCAACTGGCGCGTAAACTGTTCATGCGCGAGCATAAAAGTGTTTTCAAAGTGCTCGGCGCGATGCAAAATGCCTATTACCGCAGCGATGAGCGGCGCGAGCGTTTCGTATCGCTCTGCCATGACGTCGATGTGCAGAAACTGACATTCGAGGCTTATATGAACAAACGTCTGGTCAAGGCGCGCCCGATGGCGCACTTGAAAATTGGCATCAAGAATCTTGCCCATCTGACGCGGCTGGTCTCCGCCACACGCATCTGATGGCGATCATGATCCCTGCCTGGGTTGAGGGTAAATTGCAGCCGGTTGAAAAGCTGGCTGCACATCAACGGGGCTTGAAGCACAAGGCGGTCTCCGTCTTTGTGCTGCGCGGGAGCGACATCCTGATCCAGCAACGCGCACTTGGCAAATACCACACGCCGGGGTTTTGGGCGAATACCTGCTGCACCCATCCCGAATGGGATGAGGATGCCGCCGATTGCGCGCCGCGCCGTCTGGAGGAAGAGCTGGGCATCACTGGTTTATCGCTGGAGCATCGCGGTCAGGTCGAATACCGCGCCGATGTTGGCAATGGTTTGATCGAGCATGAGGTGGTTGAAGTGTTTGTGGGCCACGCGCCTGTCGATATGCCCCTGCGTGCGAACCCTGATGAGGTAATGGCGACGCAGTGGGTGCCGCATCACGATCTGGTTGCACAGATCGGGCAGAGACCGGCACGATTTACGCCGTGGCTGCGGATCTATCTGGCGTCACATGCCGAGATGATCTTTGGCGATATAGCGACGCTTTAGCCCTCTGATTTCACAATCTTTTGCAACGAAGCACCCGCCGCCTGCATCGCAGTTGCGGCGATATCTGTCGCGGTCAGGCCTGCATCGGCATACATCGCATCGGGCGAGGCATGGTCAATAAAGCGGTCTGGCAGCGTCATCGTGCGGATGGCCAGATGGCCGTCCAGCAATCCGTCTTGCGCCAGATAATGCAGCACCATTGCACCAAAACCACCCTGCGCGCCCTGTTCCACGGTAACCAGCGCACGGTGGTTTTTCACCAGTTGGCGGATCAACGCGCGGTCCAGCGGCTTGGCAAAGCGTGCATCGGCTACTGTGACAGAGACACCTTGCGCCGCCATCAGATCAGCCGCACGCAAACACTCGCCCAGATGCGCGCCGAACGATAGGATCGCCACGTCAGTCCCCTCACGGACGATGCGCCCGCGCCCGATTTCAAGCACATCACCAAACTCTGGCACGACAACACCCGTGCCACTGCCGCGCGGATAGCGAAAAGCAATCGGCCCCGTGTCATGGGCCGCAGCGGTGGCAATCATATGCACCAGCTCCGCCTCGTCGGAGGCGGCCATCACGGTCATGTTCGGCAGCGCGCAGAGGTATCCGATATCGAAAGCGCCCGCATGGGTCGCACCATCGGCACCGACAAGGCCTGCACGGTCAATCGCAAAGCGCACAGGCAGGTTTTGCAGGGCCACGTCATGCACAATCTGGTCATAGCCGCGTTGCAGGAAAGTGGAATAGATCGCGCAGAACGGCTTTAGCCCGCCGGCGGCCATGCCAGCCGCAAAGGTCACGCCGTGCTGTTCGGCAATGCCCACATCAAACATGCGCGCCGGAAACTTATTCGCAAAAATGTCCATGCCAGTGCCACCAGGCATCGCGGCGGTGATGCCAACAATCCGCGCATCCCGCTCGGCCAGCCGTGTCAGTGCATGGCCGAAAACACTGGTGTAGCTGGGCGCGTTTGCTTTTACCTTGGCTTGCGTGCCGCTGGCGATGTCAAATGTGCTGACGCCGTGGTATTTGTCTGCCGATGTCTCGGCGGGGGCGTATCCCTTGCCCTTGACGGTGCAGCAATGAATCAGGACCGGCCCTGTTGCGCGTACTTTCGCGGCGCGCAGAACACCCAACAGCTGGTCCATGTCATGCCCGTCAATCGGGCCGATGTACTGGAACCCCAACTCCTCGAACAGGGTGCCACCGCTGGCAGCCGCCCCTGTCACCATCTGGCGTGCCCGCCGCGCGTGATCGCGCAGGGGTCCGGGCAATGCAGCTTCGAACCCTTCGGTCATCTTTTGCAGATTGCCCAACGGCGAGGCATAGAGGCCGGAGAGGTATTTCGACATGGCCCCCACGGGGGGTGCGATGCTCATCTCGTTGTCATTCAGGATCACGAACATCCGTTTGCCCATAGCGCCTGCATTGTTCAGCGCCTCATAGGCCATGCCCGCAGAGATCGAGCCATCCCCGATCACGGCAATCGCATCACCCGTGGGCTGGCCCATATCGCGCGCCACGGTAAAGCCGAGCGCGGCAGAAATAGAGGTGGAAGAATGCGCGGCACCGAAGGGATCAAATTCGGATTCACTGCGCTTGGTAAAACCGGACAGGCCGCCCTCTTGGCGCAGTGTCGTCATTTGCGCACGCCGTCCGGTCAGCACTTTGTGCGGATAGCATTGATGGCCCACGTCCCAGATCAACTTGTCACGCGGCGTGTCGAACACCGCATGCAGCGCCACAGTCAGCTCCACCACACCCAAGGATGATCCCAGATGCCCGCCGGTCTGCGACACAGCATCAATCACCTCGTTGCGCACATCGTCTGCAAGACGCTTGAGATCGGCATCGCTGAGCGATCTTATGTCGGACGGTCCCGCAATGCGGTCCAGAACCGGTGTGGAGGGATGAGACATCAGAACACTCCTAAATCAGATTTTCCCGTTTTGGGGGTGCCTGTTGGCCGGGGAACAGATGGGAAAGCCCGTGAGCCGCCATCATCTGCCTCCCGTAGCCAACAGGAACGGTCAGGACATTTAAGTCCCGACATTTTCCGGCCTCCAAGGGACAAGGAGGACCGAAAATGGGGGTCGGCAGCCAAGCCATGAAGGCTGCCGACGCATCTTATACCGTGGCGGACAACTCGTCCGTCAGGTTGAACGAAAAGGGCGTGGGATCGGGTGTATCGCGGGACTCGTCGGGCAGCATTTTGCCGACCCAAGCAGTGGCCGCGAGGCCGAACCAGATTACCAGACAGAAAACTGCCGCATAACCCGCCCCTTTGAGCATCAAGGACATCACGTCGGCGCGCAGCCGGAAAGTGTTGTTATCGCCCGTTCTCAAATAGTCGTTATGATCGCTCATGGTCGTGTTCCTTTTGCGCGTGTGGGTTCAATCAAGCGGCGCGTAGCCATGCGCCTGTGCCCAAACAAACCAGTTATCGACAACTGTACCAGTCAACAGGATCCCGATGCCCCCCGTAAGGGTCGTGAGAACTGCAAACCACCAAGCCCAGCGGTGAATACCTTCCATGGTGGCATTGAAGCCCATCGTCCAGCGCCAGAACAGGGCGGCGCGTTCGGATGCTGTACCACGGTCCACGATCTGCTCGATCTCGCGTTCGCCGCCAAAGCGGCTGACGGCCAGAATGGTCGCACCGTGCATCGCAAACAGCAGGGCAGAGCCATAGAGGAAGACAATAGAAAGCGCATGGAACGGGTTGTAGAACAAGTTGCCGTAGGTCAGCGAGAAGAGGTTGGTCCAATCCAGGTGCGAGAAGACACCATACGGCACTGCCTCTGACCACGATCCCATCAGAACGGGGCGTATCAGGCCCAAGACAAGGAACAACCAGATCGCACTGGCGAAAGCCCAGCTGACGTGTTTGCCCATGCCCAGCTCTTCGGCCCGCAAGTAGGTTCTGATCCACCACGAGATGACAGAGACCAGAAGGAAAAACGATGAAATCAGCCACCATCCCCCTTCATTGAGCGGGGCAAATCCTAGGCCGTATTCCTCGGCTGGCGGCTCGAGCGAGAGCCAGAACAGCTCGCGCAGGAACAGTGCCGGAGAGTAGTCAACCTGCATCCAGAAGTTCATGCCCACAATGAAGAACCAGATTGCGCCGGTCGCCATTGATACCACACCAAACGTGCCCAGATGGATCGGGCCAAGTTGTGCGTTGCCGAACAGACCCAGCAGGCTGGAGAAGGTTGCGGATTTGGTACGTTCACGCGCCAGCGATCCGGTCGGGGTCAGACCCATTTCAGGGGGGCCCTGAACCTGGACCTGCGTAAAGATATTTTGATATTCAGCCATTTCTTTACCTCCTCTTAAAGGTCAGCCCACCAGGGCAGATTTGCGTACCAGTCCCACCAACTGGACCAGCTGTCGAACCAGATTGTCCCCGAGATTACGATACAGATCGCGCTCCAGACCACAGCATTCAGCGCTAGAAACAGGCCCAGACGGTGGATGCCCAAGGGCCCGATCGAATAGCCGATGAGGTCACGGAAATAGGTGTCCTCGTGATCGGGGGTTGCCATGGTCTTGCCCTTGCCGGGGTTTACGGCGGACAAAACAAGCGATCCGTGCAGTGCAAGTGCAAAACAGGTGGTAAAGAAGAACGTGATTGCCACCATATGCGCCGGGTTGTAGTGAAAGTTACCGTAGGCATAGCCCACGTTGTTCACCCAATCGAGGTGGCTGAAAATCCCGTAGGGAAATCCATGCCCCCACGCGCCCAGCAGAACAGGACGGATGATGACCAGCGTGACATAAGCCAGAATGGCAATGCCGAAGGCGAAGGGTACATGATACCCGATGCCCAGCTTGCGGGCGATCTCGACCTCCCGCATCATCCAGCTGAGAAACGCAAATGTCGCGCAGATCGTGATCACTTGCCACAGACCACCTTCGGCCAACGGAGCAACGCCCAGACCGACTTCGAGCGCCGGCGGATCAATCGAGATCAGCCAGGGGTTCCATGTATCGCCTAGGGCGGCACCGTAGAATATCAGGATGGTGCCAAGAGCCGAGAAAAACAGCGTCGTGACGCCAAAAAAACCGACATAGAAGGGACCCACCCAGAAATCGAACAGATCACCACCCACCAAGGTCCCGCCCCGGACCCGGTACTTCCTTTCGAAGCTGAGCATTGCCATCTTCTATCTCCCTATCACACGGGCGCCCTTGCGGCGCCGCCGTGTCCATAAATTATGTGTGGTTTGCCGCGGGCGGCACCCTTTTCAGGCGTCGCCCGCAGCGGCTTTGAGTTAGCTGGATTATTCGCCAACAATAGCCGCGTCACCGAAGGCGCGGTTGAACCAGTTGGTTTCCGGATTGCTGAGCAGAACGAGGTGAATCATCACCGCCAGCAAGAACAGAAACACGCCCTGTGCCACGAAAACGCGGCGTGGGTCGAAGATCAGCCAGATTTTGTAGAACTGTGCCATTTGTTTGGTCTCCTTACCAAGCGAACCAAGGAAGTTTGATGTACGTCAGCACGTGTGCGACGATTGCGACGGTCGTAAAGATCGCAAACCCGCTCATGTAAACCGAGTGCAACTCTTGCGCTTGCTCGTCTGTGAGACCCGTGAAGCTCAGGTCAGATTTATCAGCCATGGTTTTCTCCTGAAAATATGTACCGACGCCGCGAAACCCCCGCGGCCGGGTATGACAAGGGCTCATCCCCTGTCGTGTACCGCTGTGCCCTTAAAGGTACAGCAGATCCTTGACCCCCGTTTTGGCGGGGGAATTCTTTACGCCCAGAAAATCCGGGGTGTGATGGTCTGTGCCTCGCTCCATGCGCGGCGGACCGGATCTTTTTGCGCTCCACCTGCGGTGCGCAGGGCTGTGTAGAGCCATTGCAATGTGCAGATCGGCAGGGCCGCGACAAAGATCAGTGCGAAGTAAAAGGAGTATTCGCCGCGTGACATGTGCTGATGCTTTCGCCCGGACGTCATATGCTCGGAATGGTGTGTTGAATCAGTCATTTGGTTCCTCCGGTGGCTGGTTGAAGACTGTCCACGATTTCCACAAAAACCCGCTCGGCCCCTTGCTCAAGGGCGCGCTTTTCAGCGGCATCGCGCAGGGTCTTGGCGGCAGAAATACGTGTCAGAATGGGGTGGGTATCGACGATCTCGTTCAGGCGTGTTTGCGCATCCATGTCCCATGGAAAATCACGGCGCAGCGAGGTCGGCGTGGCGGGTGCCTTGTCCATTTCCGTACCCAAAGGCAGGATATGGAACAGGGCGTCGAACAGGCTGTTGCAGACTTCTTGCAACAGATAAGTGGCGCCTGCGTAGCCCATGAAGGGCGTGCCCGTGGCGCGCCGGATGGCAGCCCCCGGAAAGGACGCAGGAATGAACGAGGGCGCAGGACCAAAGCCTGCTTTCATCTCGGCCAGATACATTTTCTCGTTGATCGAGCCAAAGACAATCAGCGGGCGTTTGGTATGCAGTTGCGCGCGCACATCGTCATTATCGGTCTTTTTGCCGCGCAAGCGGGACACTGCCAAATCGCAAGGCAATCCCAGATCGTCTTCCAGATACTTGCGGATGCCGCGGGCATAAGTCTCGTTGGCGACAATCGCGAATGACGCGGTGGCAAAGAAATCTTGCGTGACAGAGCGCCACAGATCCCAGACCGGTTTGATGGTCGAATGTTTCTCTTGCGCGATGAACGGCTCAGGGTTGAGGCCCAGCATTTCACCCAGCGTGCGCAGGAATTTCGTGGTACTGTCGATCCCGATAGGCGCTTGCAGGTAGGGCTTGCCCAGCACTTCGCACAGGCCACGCCCGAATTCGCGGTACATGCAAATGTTCACATCCGCATTCACCAGATTGCGCATTTCGGCCACATGGCTGCCCAGCGGCATCACCATGTTCACGTCTGCGCCAATGCCTTCAACCAGACGCCGGATTTCATGCAGATCGGAGGGCATGTTGAATGTGCCGTACATCGGCCCGAGGATATTAACGCGGGGGGCGGCATCTTCAGCGCGCTTTTTCTCGGGTGGCATACGGCCTTTGGTCATGCCGAATTCGGTGAAAATCCAGGTCATCGCGCGGTCGGCGGATTCCCATTGGTCTTCGTCAATCGTGCGCGGCAGGAAGCGTTGGATGTTGGTGCCCTGCGGCGTCACACCGCCCCCGATCATCTCGGAGATCGAGCCGGTCACAACAACAGCAGGCAGTGCTGGATCCAGCACGCCCCAAGCGCGCTTCATGGATTCTTCGGTGCCGGAACTCATTTCCTCTTCGCCAAGGCCGGTCACGACGATGGGCAATTCATGCGGCGGCAGCGCGTCGGTGTAGTGGAGTACAGAAGTCACGGGTAGGTTTTCACAACCGACCGGACCGTCGATAACACATTGCAGGCCTTTGACAGCGCAGAAGGCATAAACTGCGCCCCAGTATCCTCCCGCTCTGTCGTGGTCTTGCACTAACATTATATAAACTCCGCAGCTTTTGCCGCCCTTGCCTGTTTTTCCAGCTTCTTGAGGTTCGTCGCGCGGTAGGTCGGATGCAGGTTTGGCGATTTTTCCCAGACGCCTGCTGTGTCGCCGTGGCCCACGCCCTCGAAGAACTCGCGCATGGAATTCATGCGGTCCTTGTTGCCGATCGCGGCATTGACGACCTGCGCCAGTGATCCCGCACCCGCGACACCCATCAGGGGACGCGCAGAAATGAGATTGGTGAAATAGAGCGAAGGAATGCCAAGCTCTTTGCCCTTTTGCACAACGGGCGTTGTACCGATGGCCAGATCGGGCCGGATGGCCTCCATCGCCGCACAGTCATCTTCCAGCGAGGCGCGGTATTTGACCTTGACGCCGCGCGCTTCCAGCCATGCGGCATCATCCGCAGACCATGGCGTTTTCGGGCAAGCCGTGCCGACATAGGGTACATCCGCGCCACTCTCGATCAGCAGGCGGGCAACCAGCAGTTCACTGCCTTCATAGCCCGACAGTGTGATCGTGCCCTTGATTGGCTTGGCGGCGAGTGCTGCTTTGATCATCGGCAGAAACTGGTTTTGAGCAGCGGCAATTTTATCGCTCGGCAGATTGAACGCCTCACCAATCGCGGCCAGCCATGCGGCAGTGCCATCATGGCCTACGGGCGCAGACCCGATCACGGGACGCCCCGCTGCCTGAAACTCACGCACAGATGCGGTATAAAACGGATGAATCGCGGCCACCGCACCACAATCCAGCGCGGCATAAAGCTCGCGCCATTCGCGGGCAGGTACAACCGGACCAACAGCCAGTCCCAAGGGGGCGAGCATCTGGCCAATCACCATAGGGTCCGCCGGAAACATCTCGCCCAGCAGGGTCACAGTCGGGCGGTCGGATTTACCGCTCGCAGGCATCGGCACAGGTCCCGCTTCGATTTCTTTGCGGGCGTAGTTGAGCATGGCACCGGCCAGCACATCTTTGGCCTCAGCGTGGGTCGGGATGCCAAAGCCGGGCACGTCGATGCCGACAATCCGCACACCGTCAATCTGTGGCGGCAGCAGGCGCAGCGGCACACCGGAGGCCGTAGGCACGCAGAGGTTCGTTACAATGATCGCGTCCAGTTTTTCCGGATCAGCGATTTCATGCACTGCCTCGCGGATGTCCTCGAACAGTTTACCCGTCACCAACGTCTCGGAATTGAACGGTACATACCCGACAGAGCGGCGCGCGCCGTAGAAGTGCGAGACAAAGGTGAGGCCGTAGACGCAGCAGGCGGAGCCACTGAGGATCGTCGCCGTGCGTTTCATCCGCAAACCTACGCGCAGACTGCCAAAGGCAGGGCACATGCTTTGTGGTTTGTCATGGGGGCCTTGGGGATAGTCGCGGGCGTATTGATCCAGAATGTCGGATTTACCGGCGCTGCGCGCGGCCTCCAACATTGTGTCCTTGCCTGCGGTGCAGCCGCCTTCCAGCGCTGTCGCCTGTGTGGCCTCCGCATCGCTTGGTGCAACTTGCACCTTGCCTGACGCGTCATAGCCCACTTCGTATCCCTGACGGCCGCCATCATCCATTGCTCAGACCTCCCGTGTCACGCGCACCGGCCATGTCGTCAAGCAACCGCTTGATCTGCTCGGGGCGCGCATGTTGCAGCATCCGCAAAACTTCTGCCATAATGTCGGGCTTGCGCTCAGACATCGTCATACACCACTTCAAGGCTCGCCTTCGGCTTGGCGTTCTTGCCGCGCATGTCTGTGTCGGTTGCAGGCACCAGAACGTAATCACCACCTGTGTCCTTGGCATCGAACAGCGCCAGAAGCCCGTCCTGATCCAGCGGCGCGGGGCGTACCGGCGGGGCAAGGCCGACCGCATCACCCAGCTGGGCAAACAGGTCACCCCATTGCGATTTTGACGTGCCGACAATCTGGTAGTTGGCAGATTTCTTGCGCAGGTCATCGTCTTGCGGAATGGCGGCCAGTACGGGAATCTTGACCGCTTTGGCAAAGGCCGCAGCCTCGCCCGAGCCATCGTCCTTGTTGATGACCAGACCGGCAACACCGACATTACCGCCCAGTTTGCGGAAATATTCCACCGCCGAGCAGACGTTGTTGGCAACATAAAGCGATTGCAGATCGTTGGAGGCAACAAGGATTACCTTCTGCGCCATGTCACGGGCGATGGGCAGGCCAAAGCCGCCACAGACCACGTCACCGAGGAAATCGAGCAGGACATAATCAAAGTCCCAATCGTGGAAACCCAGCTTCTCCAACAGCTCGAAGCCGTGTATGATCCCGCGTCCGCCACAGCCACGGCCCACTTCCGGCCCGCCCAGCTCCATCGCGAAAACGCCGCCACGCTTGAAGCAGACATCGCCAATCGCCACTTCTTCGCCCGCCAGCTTTTTCTTGCCGGAGGTTTCGATGATTGTGGGGCAGGCTTTACCGCCGAACAGCAGCGAAGTCGTATCTGATTTCGGATCGCAGCCAATCAGCAGCACGCGCTTGCCCTGCTCGGCCATCATGTGGCTGAGGTTGGCCAGCGTGAAGGACTTGCCGATGCCGCCTTTGCCGTAGATCGCGATGATCTGCGTCTTGGACGTAGGGGCGCCTTGCGGCACTTCCAGGTTTGGTTCAATAGCAGCCTCGTCGCGCAGGCGCTGGTTGAAGTCTTTTAGGTTTGGCACTTCGTCTTTCACGCCGTGTCCTTCCAGTTCAAAATCATTTTCAGGCAGGCAGGGTCGCTGAATGCGGTCTTGTATGCCTGTGGTGCGTCGGTGGAGTTGGCCGTGTGCGTGATCAGCCCGCCAAGGCTCAGCGCGCCGGATTCGACCAATGCGCGGGTGGCAGCCAGATCATCACGCGCCCATTCGGCCGAGATGCGGAACCGTGCCTCTTTCATAAAGGCGGGCGGGAAAGCAAAACTGATGGGGTCGGTGTAGAAGCCCGCCAGAACAATCTCGCCACCGCGTGCGATGCGGCCGATCAGATCGGAAATTACGGGGACAGAGCCGGAAGCATCGTAGATTGATGTATAATCGCGGCGCGTGTCGTTTGCGGGGTCAATGACCTCGTAGCCGACAGCACCTGTGCGACGTGCGGGGTCAATTTCCCAAACAGTCGGCGCAGGGGCACCGGCGGCAACGGTAAGGCGCGCCAGAAGGCGGCCCAAAACACCGTGACCGACAATCAGATCAGGCACCGCTTTGTTCGGCCCTGCCATTGCGTGCCGTGCGGTCGCTGCCAGCGCCAGCAACGCGCCCTCGGCATGCAGACCGGCGTCGATCCGTGTGACACGGTCAGCAGCTGTCACCAGCAAGCGCGCAGCGCCACCGAACAGACCAAACGCGCCCTCATAGCAATTAGCACCTGGTACAAAGACGGTATCCCCGACTTTGTACCCGCTACCGCTTGTCGCTTCGACAACCTCGCCAGAGGCCTCATAGCCGGGGACCAGCGGATAGCCCATGCCGGGAAAGGGGGGCATTTCACCGGACCAGAACAGTTTTTCTGTACCCGTCGAAATGCCGGAATGATTGATGCGCACCACCAGATCACCCGCAGAGGGTGGCGTAATGTCGAGACTGTCGAGACACAGATCACGAGGGCCTTTCAGTATGACGGCTGTTGTCTGCATATCGGCTCCCCTCCCTGCGCTGCGCTGTGTCTGAAAGAGACTCGGCTGTGGCAGTGCCTGTAACTATGTAAAGTAGATGTGACATAGTGACCTGTCAACTTACATTTACACTATTGATGTAAACTATCGCTTACGCAGCTCGATGCAACGGGTGACAAAGGGCCGGAACGGTTTGGGTGTGGCGACCACTGTGAAACCTGCCGCAACACAGAGCGCGCAGATTTCCGCGACCGAGCGGGTTTTGCCTGTTTGCATCGCCAATGTATAAAGCGCGAAGTAGACATCACCCGCCGGTTCAGGCGCATCACCGCCCAACATCGGCTCTGTAATGATCAGCCGCCCGTTCGGGGGCAGTGCTTCAAAGCATTTGGCCAGCAGGGAAATGACAGTTTTGTCGCTGTGATCATAAAGCACACGCACAAGGCTGATCGCATCAGCGCCGCGCGGGATCGAATCAGTCTTGAAAGATCCGCAGGCAATGCGCGTGCGTCCACCCATACGGGCGCGGTCAAAACGGGCCTGTGCCGCTGGTGCGACCTCGTCCAGATCAAAGAGAATCATCTCGATCTTGGGATAGGCCTGCCCGACAATTTCCAGAAACGCGCCAGAGCCGCCACCAATATCCATAAGGGTTTTAACGCCGCCCAGATCAATCTGGCGCAGACTGTCTTCAGCCACTAAAACAAGGCTTTGCGCCATCAGATCAGAATAGGTCGCGGCCACTTCGGGCTGCATCGCGCCGCCGAAAACATAAGGCCAGAAATGCGCCAGCTCCGTCTCCGTCTCGCCCCGAAAGAAGGCGGCGGGATCAGCAAGATCGCGGTAGAGAACATCGTGGTGGCGAATCATCGCGGCCAGACCGGGCACACCGACAAGGGCGGCACCGCGACGGGTTGTCCCGAATGTGCCGCCACGCCGTGCTTTCAACAGCTTCAGCGCCACAGCAGCGCGCAGCAAAATCACCATACGGTCGAGCGGAACATTACAACGGTGCGCCAGTGCATCTGCACTGAGCGGGCGGTCCAGTACCATGCGCGGAATATCGAATTGCACCAGCGCCATGAGGATCTGAGACTGGCAAAACCCCGACAAAAGATCAAACAGCGCCGCCCCTTCGCGCCGTACCACACCGCGCGTGAACACAGACCGCGTGGCCCATTTCTGGAACTTTCGGGACGCGATCAGCCGTGCGGGCCAGCCTGTCAGGCGGCCTCGTGACATATCGGCAGCGGCGTCTGTCATTTATTCGCCCGCAATCCGGCTGGCTTGCTCTGCACGCCATTTGATCGGCGTCAGCACTTCCGCTTGTGCGTTTACCATCCGCGCCAGCAAAGCCTCGCCCGGGCAACGCGGGATAGAGGCAATTGCCCCGCTGAGAATATCGCGCATACGGCTGATCGCACCCTGTACGCCCAACTCGGTCACGGCGTTGGGCCGTCCGTGCAAACCGTCCTGGCCCGCCGGTTTACCCAGTGTTTCTTCGTCATACAGCGCATCGCGCAGGTCGTCGGCCACTTGAAACGCTTCCCCTATACGAGTACCCAGATCTTCCCACTGTTCGCCATCCTGACCGGCGGCAATGGCACCCATCTGTGTAGCGGCAATGAACAATGCGCCGGTCTTTGCACGGTGATAGGCGGAAAGGTTAATAACGTCCTCGCTCTCCCAGCCTTGTCCGGCGCAGATACCGCTGGGCATACCCGTGCGCGCCGCCAACACCTTGAGCAGCGCAATCGCGCGCACCGGATCAAGGTCTGCGGCTTCGGTCAGCACAGAAAACGCCATAATAATTAAACTATCACCCGTCAGAACCGCCAGTGGCTCACCGTAGGCACGGTGCACAGACGGTTTGCCGCGCCGCGTATCGGCATCGTCATCGTCAAAACAGGGCAGATCGTCATGCACCAGGGAAGCGCAATGCATCAGCTCAAGTGCTGCCGCCGCCGCATTGGCCAGTGCAGGATTGTCGTCACCACAAGCAGAGGCCACGCTGAGCAGGATCGTGGGCCGCACCCGCGCGCCCCCTGGCGTCACAGTATAGTGCAAGGCCGATGCCAGCTTGCCCGGTGACGGTGCCGCCTGCCCGCGCGTTATCGCATCCGATATTGTCTGTTCGATCCGGTCTGCAAAAGCCATCGTCGTCTCCCGTGTCGCGTGAATTGTACTTTAGTTCTGACAACTAATGTGTAAACTAGATTGGACACTTACGGCCATCCTGTCAATCCATAGCTTTGCAAAGGACCGCAGCTTGTGACTTCATCTGCCCCGCATGTGGTAATTATCGGCGCTGGTATCGGCGGCCTGTCGGCTGCGCTGCGCCTTGCGCATGGGGGATTTCGTGTCTCCGTGATGGAGCGCCATGCAACACCGGGCGGTAAAATGCGCACGCTGCCCACTGTGGCAGGGCCGGTTGATGCCGGGCCTACAGTGCTGACCATGAAGCCTGTCTTCGAGGCGCTGTTTGCCGATGTGGGCTTGCGGCTATCGGATCACGTTACGCTGGAGCAGCAGGATATGCTGGCACGCCACTTCTGGCCGGATGGCACGCAGCTGGACCTGATGCGTGACCATGATGCCAGTATCGCAAACGTCCGCGCAACTTTCGGCCCCCACGCTGCTGCGGAATTCGCCGCCTTTAGTGTGCGCACCCAAAAACTTTTTGACGCGTTCGACCAGCCAATGATGCAAGCCGCCGCCCCTACCGTCGCAGCGATGACTGCGCGTATATTGCGCAACCCCCGCCTGATCCCTGCGATGGACCCGCACCTGAGCCTTGCGCAAAGCCTTGGCAAGCAATTCTCCGATCCGCGTCTGGCGCAGCTGTTTGCGCGGTATGCTACTTATGTCGGCGGCCTGCCGGATGCCTCGCCCGCGCTGCTGGCGCTGGTCTGGCATGCGGAACGGTCAGGCGTCTGGCATGTCAAAGGCGGCATGTACAATCTGGCGCGCGGCATTGCGGATTGTGCTGCTGCCTTCGGTGCGACGTTCCAATATAATAGCCACGTTACGCAGATCGAGACGCAAGGCGGAAACGTCTGTGCCGTGCATGCGGATGGGGTGCGTATCCCGGCGGATGCTGTGCTGTTCAACGGTGATCCTGCCGCGCTGGCGGGCGGGCTGCTTGGCCCCGATGCGCAAACGATGGTCCCGCAGGATGCCGCCACGCCGCGCAGCCTGTCTGCGACCGTGCTGAGCTTCGCCGCTGTGCCCCAAGGCGTCGATCTTGCTGCGCATAATGTGTTCTTCGCGGATAATCCGCAGACCGAATATGCGCCGCTCGGCCTTGGCCGACAGCAGACAGACCCCACGCTGTATATCTGCGCGCAGGACCGTTTCACCAGCACTCCCACAGGGCCTGAGCGGTTCGAGATTATCCTCAACAGTCCCCCGCTAACCTCAAACGACCCTGACGACCGGAAAGAGAAAACCACATGCTATACCCTGATCCTCGACCGGCTCGCCCGCTTTGGTCTGACCTTCACGCCCGCCCCGATGCTGGACGCAGTGACGGCCCCGCGCGATTTCGCAGCGCTGTTTCCAGCCTCGGCGGGCGCGCTTTACGGGCGCTCTCCGCACGGGATGATGGCGGCGTTCAAACGCCCGACCGCGCGGACAGCCCTGCGCGGACTCTATCTGGCGGGGGGCGGGGCGCATCCGGGCGCGGGAGTGCCGATGGCAGCCCTCTCCGCCCGGCACGCGGCAGAGGCGATAGCGGCAGACCTGCCTTCGACGGTATCGTCCCGCCCGGCGGCTACGCATGGTGGTACGTCGACGGCGTCAGCGACGACGGCACCAGCGCCGTCTCCGTTATCGGCTTCATAGGCTCTGTTTTCTCGCCGTGGTACGCATGGTCAGGGCGCGGCAATCCCGCAAACCACTGCTGCATCAACGTAGCCACCTATGGCGTAGGCGGGCGCTTTTCGATGACAGATCGCGGGTCCGCCGCCCTGCGCCAGTCGCGCGATTGTTTGCAGATCGGGCCATCGTCGATGCGCTGGACCGGATCGGAGCTTGTGATCGACATTGACGAGGTGTCATCCCTGCCGCTGATCTCGCGGATGCGCGGGCAGATCACTTTGAAGCCTTCGGGGATTACGGATGTTGAACTGCCGCTGACGGAGGACGGCGCGCATGTCTGGCGGCCTTTTGCACCTACCGCGCGGATCAATGTGGCGCTGGAGGCTAAAGGCTGGAACTGGAGCGGTCACGGCTATTTCGATGCAAACTTTGGCACGCGCCCGCTGGAATCAGATTTCAAGACATGGAACTGGGCGCGCTATCCGACCCGCACGGGGGCCACCTGCTACTACGACGCGGTGCGTCTGGATGGCTCGCGGCTTGCCACTGCAACGGCCTTCACGCCGGGAGGTGCTGCAACCTCTGTCGCCGGTCCGCCGCTGACCCCGTTCAAACGCACGCTCTGGGCCTTACGCCGCGAAACGCGGGCGGATGCAGGCACCACACCGCGCCAGATCAAGCCGATGCTAGATGCACCGTTCTATTCCCGCTCTGTGGTGGAAACGCAGATTGATGGCGAAGTGGTGCAGGGTGTGCACGAGGCACTGGACCTTGTGCGCTACCGCTCTCCCCTGCTCAAACCGATGCTTGCGGTGCGTGTGCCGCGCCGCAGCGGCTGGACGTTTTAAACCTTGGCTAAATTTTCGACAAATCCAGCGGCGGCACATCAGGGTTCATCCGCACCACGGTCAGGTTCAGCATGCCCGCCACGCTAACCCATGCCAGATACGGCAGCATCGCCAACCCGGCGAGGGTGTCCACCTGCCAATGTGTAATGGTGCAGCCCAGAACCGACAGCCACAAAAAGGCCATTACAACCAACGCGCCTTTCATACGGCGCAAACCGAAAAACATCGGCGTCCATAGCGCGTTAAAAGCAATCTGCGCGGCCCAGAAAGCCATCGCATAGCCGCTGTCGGGCAACATCGCCACGCGCGCTGCTGCAAACGAGATCAACAAATAAATTGTCGTCCACATGACCGGAAAGGCCCAGTCAGGCGGTGTCCAGACGGGTTTATCAAGCGATTTATACCAGTCACCCGGTTGAAACACGGCCCCTGTGGCTCCGGCCCCGAAACACGCAGCCAGAAAAATCGCGAATAAAATGTAATCCATGGTGCCGTGATACTACGCCCGCTACTCCGCCGCTACCCCTGATGATGCAGCGGCCCTTTCGCGGGCTTTTAATTCAGCCAGCACAGACAACAATGCGCCGGTCCGTCCCTGCGAACGCTGGGTCTGATCGGCAGTAGCCGCAACCAGAAAACGGACTTCTTCCAACGGTTTTGCAAACAAGATGGGCGAGCGGGGCAAAATCATACTACCGCCTGCGCGCAGGGCAGAAGTGCCGATCAGTGCGATCTTTTGCCGACCCGTTGTGCGGGCGCGGGTGTTGACGGTATCAAACCCGTTGCGCGCCGCAGCAGCACCAATGGCCGCATAGATATAGCGCGCCGCGAATATCCCTGTGCGCACCCCACGCGGCAGGCAGGCGATGCCGGATTCCGACCGCAGATAAAGCCTGCGCGCCTCTGACAGCAACCGCTGGACCATGCGCCGCACTTCCGGACTGGCCATTGGCGCGCGCATGAAGTCCTCAGGCTCCATCCCCGCCTCTGCTAGCCAGTCCAGCGGCAGGTAAATGCGCCCTTCGCGGGCATCCTCACCCACGTCCCGCGCGATATTGGTCAGCTGCATCGCCACGCCCAGATCACAGGCCCGCGCCAGTGCATCCGCGTCACGCACGCGCATCAGCACGCACATCATCGCACCCACGGCCGCCGCAACCCGCGCGGAATAGTCGCGCACCTCGGACAGCGTGTTATAGCGCCGCTCGACCGCGTCCCATGCCAAGCCTTCCAGCAGGGCTTCGGGTAGGGTGCGCGGCATGTCGAATTCTTCAATGATCGCCGTGAACGCGCGGTCTTCGGGCGCGTTCAGCGGGCGGCCCGCATAGGCCAGATCAAGCCGCTCTTGCAGACGCAGCACGGCACCACCTTTGTCTGACCCCTCATCCACCTCGTCATCCGCAAGGCGGCAAAACGCGTACAGCGCCAACGCCGGATCGCGTACTTTTGCGGGCAACAGCTTGGACGCGGCGTGAAACGACAGCGATCCTGTGCGGATCACCGCGCGGCAATGGTCCAGATCATCGGGATGTATCATTCTGCAGCCAACTTTGTCTCAATCATTTGGCGCGGCATGTCCGGCACCAGCTTGGCCAGCACCTCGGCACTCGCTACAACACCAGGCAGGCCTGCGCCCGGATGCGTGCCTGCCCCCACCAGATACAGGCCCCGCGCCTCTTCGCTGACGTTGTGCGGGCGGAACCACGCGCTTTGTAAAATCCGCGGCTCGATCGAGAAGCCACAGCCATGCGGGCTCAGATAGCGATCACGGAATGTCTCGGGGGTGAACACCGTTTCCGTGCTGATGTGATCCTGAAAACCGGGGATCAACCCTTCCAGCACGGCGGCCACCTTGGCGCGGTAGCGCGGTTCCTCCTCCGCCCATTTCACGGGATCATCCCAGCCGAGATGCGGCACGGGCGAGAGGACATAGAAGGTATCATCGCCTTCGGGCGCCACGTCAGGGTCCGTCACAGAGGGGCGGTGGACATAGAGGCTCATATCATCCGCCAGCTTGCCCTTCATAAAGATATCTTTCAGCAGGCCCTTATAGCGCGGACCGCTGAGGATGGTGTGATGCCCCACATCCGCCCATTTATCCGCCGTGCCTTTGGTGCCGAAATACCAGACATACAGCCCCATAGACCAACGCCGCCGCGACAGCTTGGCGGGCGTCCATCGCCGTTTCTTGTGATTGCGCAGCAGGTGGTCATAGGTATGGCCCGCGTCCGCATTGCTGACCACCAAGGGCGCATCAATCCGCGTGCCATCCGTCAGCCGTACGGCCTGCGCGGCGTTATCCTCAACGATGATTTCATCCACGACAGTATTGTGCCGGATCGTGCCACCCTGCGCACGGATCACGTCCGCCATCGCATCGGCAATCGCCTGCACGCCGCCCATGGCGTAGTGCACGCCAAAGCTCTTTTCCAGATGGGCAACCAACGCATAGATCGAGGTGACATGCATCGGGTCCCCGCCAATGAACAGCGGATGGAATGACAGCGCCATGCGCAACCGCTCGTCCTTCACCCTTGTCGCGGCATGGGCATAAATCGAGCGGTCTGCGCGCAGCTTTGCAAACGTGGGCAGCACCTTGAGCGTGTCCCAGATCCGGTGCATCGGCTTGGCGACCATACCTTCATAACCCACAACATAGCGCGCCTGCGCGTCTACCAGAAACCGCTTGAAGCCCTTGACGTCACGCGGGCTAAGGCGTTCAACCTCCCCCACCATCGCCGCCTCGTCCGAGCTAGCGCGGAAGTTTGTACCATCAGGAAAGCGGATCTCATAGAACGGCTCCAACGGGCGCAGATCGACATCGGCGCGAAAATCCAGCCCGCAATCTGCCCAAAGGCTTTCGAACACCTGCGGTACGGTCACAATCGTCGGCCCCAGATCAAAGCGGTGACCATCTTGGGTGATCGACGATCCCCGCCCGCCTGCGCGGTCCAGTTTATCCAGCACCGTCACTGTATAACCTTTGGCACCCAGACGCATGGCCGCAGCCAACCCTCCCAAGCCTGCGCCAATGACAATGGCGCGATTGTCGGGCTGTTGGGGTTGGGGCATAGAATCCTCCGGCGGAACAGTGTGTCTAGTTTAGTTTACAATTTTAGACCGATGCGCCTTCACAACGCAAGGAATATGTGTAAGCTATTTGTTACACATCGGGATTCTACGCAGTATGCCTCAAGTCGTCAGCTTCAGTTTTTTCCGCTTCGGATCGCTCCGGTCGCGCCTCTGGGCGTTTGTGATGATGGGGCTGGCACGCCCCGCCATGGCAAGGCTGGACGGGATCGGCTTCTGGAAGCTCTGCGGCTCTGGCACCGGCGAAGGGTTCACACCGCGCCCCAACTTGTCGGTCTACGCCATCCTTGCCACATGGCCGGATGAGGCAACGGCCCGGCGCGCGATTGAAGGCACGGGCATCTACGCGCGCTACCGCAGCATGGCCTCCGAGGACTGGACCGTCTTCATGGCCGCAAACAGCGCGCGCGGCGCATGGTCCGGCCAGACACCTTTCCAACCCTCGGACATCAGCCGCGCAGGCCCCATTGCCGCCCTCACCCGCGCGACAATCAAGCCGGGCATCCTTGCGCGGTTCTGGAAGCGCGTGCCAGATATCTCTACCGTCATCGGCAAAGACCCGAACGTCATGTTCAAGATCGGCGTGGGCGAAGTGCCGTGGCTGCATCAGGTCACCTTCTCCATCTGGCCCGACGCCGAGCGGATGGCAGGTTTTGCCCGCACGGGCCCGCACGCCGAAGCCATCCGCGCCGTGCGCGACGAGGGCTGGTTTAACGAAGAGCTCTACGCCCGATTTACGCTACTATCAGACTTGGGCACATGGGGCGGCACATCGCCTCTGAACGCAAAGGACACTGTATGAAACACCCCTTTCCCTTCTCCGCCATCGTCGGTCAGGACGAGATGAAGCAGGCGATGATCTTTACCGCCATTGATCCCTCCATCGGCGGGGTGCTGGTGTTCGGGGACCGTGGCACCGGCAAATCTACCGCCGTGCGCGCACTGGCGGGGCTGCTGCCGCCGATCAGTGTGGTCAAATCCTGCCCCGTCAATTCCGCCCACCCCGAGGATTGCCCCGAGTGGGCAAAGATCACCGATGACACCATCATCGAAGTGCCAACCCCCGTGGTTGATCTGCCACTGGGTGCGTCAGAAGACCGCGTGACAGGCGCGCTGGACATCGAAAAGGCCCTGACCCGTGGCGAAAAAGCGTTCCAGCCCGGTCTGCTTGCGAAGGCGAACCGCGGCTACCTCTATATTGACGAAGTAAACCTGCTGGAGGACCATATCGTTGATCTGCTGCTGGACGTCGCGCAATCGGGTGAGAATGTGATTGAACGCGAGGGTCTGTCGATCCGCCACGCCGCGCGGTTTGTGCTTGTCGGCTCCGGCAACCCTGAAGAGGGCGAGTTGCGCCCGCAGCTGTTGGACCGCTTTGGTCTGTCGGTCGATGTGGCCTCCCCCACAGATATCAACGAGCGGGTCGAGGTGATCAAACGCCGCGACGCCTACGAGAACAATCACAGCTCGTTTATGCTGCGCTGGCAGGCAGAGGATGCAGCCCTGCGCGACCGCATCGTCACTGCCCGCAAGGCATTACGCGATCTCAAGACACCGGATTCCGCCCTGCATACCGTGGCGGAGCTGTGCCAGAAGCTCGGCTCGGACGGGCTGCGCGGGGAGTTGACGTTGCTCAAGGCCGCGCGCGCCTATGCGGCGTTCCGTGACGATACCGTGCTGGGCACCCCGCATATCCGCGCCACTGCCGCGCTGGCCCTGCGCCACCGTTTGCGCCGTGATCCGCTGGACGAGGCCGGATCAGGCGCGCGTGTCACCCGTGTGGTAAACGAGCTGTTGGGGGCCTGAATGACCCCGTGGGAGCGTGCAATTCTGGCTTTAAGCCTTGCGGCGATTGATCCGCAAGGGCTGCATGGCGTGATCGTGCGCGCCCGCACCTCGCCCGCCCGTGATGTGCTGATGCATGCAGCGGGCACACTGCCCCTGCCCCGCGTCCGATTGCATCCGGCGATGGCCGCGCAACTGCTGGACGGCGATGTGGATGTCTCTGCCACGCTCGGCAGTGGAACGGTGGTGATGCAGCGCGGGTTGCTGGCGCGCGGGCCGTCGATGCTGGTGCTGCCTATGGCTGAACGTGCAAGTGCCTATTTGTCCGCCCGTCTGGGTCAGGCGCTGGATGGCGGCGAAGGGCATCTGCTGCTGGCGCTCGATGAAAGTGCAGAAGACGACGAGGCGCTGCCCGCCGCGTTGGCCGACCGCTGTGCGTTCCGGATCACCCTTGATGATGTGGCACTTGGGGATATTGGCGCGTCGGCTTTGCCCGAAGATATTGCGCACCTGCAAAAGACAGCGCGCCGCGTCGCCATTCCCGCCGACATTCCTGAACAACTGGTTGTGCTGGCGGTCAGCCTTGGCATCACCAGTCTGCGCGCGCCCAGCTTTGCGTTGCGTGCAGCGCAAGCCCATGCCGCCCTGCATGGCCGCGACACGCTGGACACCGATGATGTCACCGCCGCCGTCACGCTTGTTTACGCCCACCGCGCCACGCAGTTGCCCGATACTTCCGAGCAGAACGAACCGCCTCCGCCAGAAGACCAGCCAGAGTCGCAGGGCCAGAGCGACGAATTGAACATCCCCGACGATATGTTGCTAGAGGCCATCAAGGCGAGCCTGCCCGCAGGTCTGCTCGACCGGACCTCCGCCGGTAAAGGCAAGACCGGGGCCGGATCGGGGGCCAAACGGGCCGGATCGCGCCGCGGTCGGCCGCTGCCTGCCCGCACAGGCGCCAAAGGCGATGCGCGCGTTGATCTGATTGCGACCTTGCGCGCGGCGATCCCGTGGCAGACCCTGCGCAAACAGGGCAAGCCGCACAGCATCCGCCCCGTAATATACCCATCGGATTTGCGTCATAAACGGTATGAAACGCTCTCGGACCGCCTGTTGATTTTTGCCGTCGATGCCTCCGGCTCTGCCGCAATGGCGCGTCTGGGTGAGGCAAAAGGCGCGGTGGAATTGCTGCTGGCCGAAGCCTACGCCCGCCGTGACCATGTGGCGCTGATATCATTTCGCGGCAGGCAGGCGGATGTGCTGTTGCCGCCGACGCGGTCCTTGGTGCAGACCAAACGCCGCCTTGCGGAACTGCCCGGTGGCGGGGCAACGCCGCTGGCCTCTGGCCTGACGGCGGCGTTTACTCTGGCGCAAACCGCCATGCGCAAGGGCATGACACCGACGGTTATTCTGCTGACAGACGGACGCGCCAACATTGCCCTTGATGGTCAGGCTGACCGTCCGCGCGCGGCCAGTGATGCCACCGATGTTGGCCGTAAACTGGCCATCGCAGGTATCGACGCGCTGGTGATCGACACCACCCTACGCCCCGACCGCACCCTGCGTGCGCTGGCCGATACGATGCGGGCCAACTACATTGCCCTGCCCCGTGCGGATGCCCAAAGTGTGAGCGCTGCCGTCACCGCATCGCTGGCAGGCTAGCGCATGGATTGGAAGCGCGATCATGCCACATGGCCGATGGCCGACCAGTCGCGCCGTGTGCTGCGCAAACCGCACCGCTGGCATATGCTGGACAGTGGTGAAGGCCCGCTGCTGCTGTTGCTTCACGGTGCGGGCGGGGCAACTCACAGCTGGCAACATCTGATCCCGTTTCTGGACGGCTACCGCATTGTCGCCGTTGATCTACCCGGCCAGGGGTTCACGCAATGCGGCGCACAAAAGCGCTGCGGGCTGGACGAGATGGCCGAGGATCTGCTGGCGCTGTGCCAAGCGGAGAATCTGACGCCACGCGCGATTATCGGTCATTCTGCGGGTGCCGCCATTGCGCTGCGGATGGCAGAAATGATGACACCTGCACCAGACGTAATCGGCATCAACGCCGCCCTCGATACATTTCAAGGCGTTGCAGGCGTGCTGTTTCCGCTGATGGCCAAGGCCATCGCGATGCTGCCCATGGCCGCCAATATCTTTAGCGCTACCGCGTCGTCAGGCCAGTCGGTGGAGCGGATCATCAAAGGCACCGGATCAACGCTGCCCCCCGAAGATCTGGAATTCTACCGCCGGCTGGTCGCCAGCCCATCGCATGTGAACGGCACGCTGCAAATGATGGCGCAATGGGAGTTGGAACCGCTGCTGGGCCGTCTGCCGCAGCATCCTTCGCGCACGCTGTTTATCACAGGGGATAAAGACACCGCCGTGCCGCCTGCTGTCTCGCGGAAGGCGGCAGACCGGATGAGCCGTGCAACCTGCACTTCACTGATCGGATTAGGGCACCTTGCCCATGAGGAAGACGCCGCCGCAGTGGCCGCGCCTATCCTTGAATTTCTCAAGGCTAAATAGCGCCTTATTCAGCAGCAACCATGGTTCTGTCCCGTGCCGGAGCACGCTCCATAATCCGCGCAGCCATCAGGGCAGCCGCCACGAATATCCCCGCCTCGACCGCGAAGACCGAGCCGAAAGCAGGCCCGTCCGCCATCAGCCCGCGCATCACGTCCACCGCGACAGCACCCGCTAGACCACCAAAGCCCGCAGCGATGGCTTGCGCCGCACCCCACAGCCCCATGCGTGTGCCTTCGCGTTGACCGCGCCCTTGGGAGGCCAGCGCCATCATCGCGCCAATGGCCGCAACCGCGAACATGCCGTTAAAATACCCCAGCCCGATCACCAGCGGCACCAGCGGCAGACCCGCCGCCGTCAATCCCGTACTCGCGATCAGCATCAGCATCGCCGCCGATCCCAGACAGCCTGCCATCACCCATGTCCGCAGTGCGCCCAGCTTGAGACCTGTCGCGGCGATGCCCACGGTCAGCATGCCCAGAAACACACCCCCGTTCTGCATCCCGCTCAGCGACGTGGACTGTCCGGGGGTGAAACCGAAGACAAGACCGGCGTAGGGCTCAAGGATCAGTTCTTGCATAAAATAAGCATTCATCGACAAAAAGACGAATATGGTGAAATGCCATGCTGCGGTCTCGGCCCAGACCTCGCGCATGCCGTCCATAAAGGACATGGTCGCGGGTTCGATCTGTACGCTCAGCCCCCGCTCGATCCGGCCGATTGCCAGAATGGTTACCAGAAATGCCGCCGCACAAATCACTGCTACAACCGTCATCAGGCGTGTTGCCGAATAGGGGTCAAGGAAACTGCCCGCCAGCCCCGCCGTCAGGGCGATGCCGAAAATCATCATCAGCCAGGTGATGGTGGCCGCAGCAGCACGGCGGTGCGGTGCGGTTGCCGTGGCCAGAAGCGCCAGAAGGGAGGTGCCGGACGCGCCCACGCCAATGCCGATCAGCGCGTAGGAAAATAGGGACAGTGTGAGGGCGGCGCCATAGCTCTGCGCGAACAAGGTCACGCCAAAAGCAGCCCCCATCCCCCCCAGCGCCAGCACACCCATCCCGCCAATGATCCAGCGCGTGCGCGCACCACCGGTATCGGACGTGAACCCCCAGCGCGGCCGCGACAACTGGATGCCATAGTGAAGGCCCACCAGCACACCGGGCAACACCGCCGGCAGTGCAAATTCGACAACCATCAGCCGGTTCAGCGTCGAGGTTGTCAAAACGACAATCGCCCCGAGCGCCATCTGTACAAAGCCAAGCCGAACAATCTGGAACCAGCTTAGCGTCATATCATTTCCCGTCTTTTATGCGTAAATTACCGACTGTAAGTCTAGCATTACACTTTTACCTGCATCAAGGGATAATAGATTTACACCGCTGATTGCCGCGAGATACCTTTACCTGCGCATCAACCGCACTATTTTAAGAACATAACGTATTCGGAGGGAATCACATAAAACACCTGACAGCACTTACACTTGGCCTGACACTTCTGGCCGCCCCCCTTCTTGCAGAAGGCCACGCAACTGGTGACGCAGCCAATGGCGAAAAAGTATTTTCCAAATGTAAATCCTGCCACATGATCGCATCCGCAGAGGAGACGATCTTCAAGGGCGGCAATGTTGGACCAAACCTGTATGGTGTCTACACACGTGTGGCCGGCACACAGGCAGACTATACAAAGTACGGCGATTCGCTTGTTGCCACCGGAGCAGCCGGTCTGGCGTGGAACGAAGATGACTTCGTAAGCTATGTAGCTGATCCAAAGGGGTTTCTCACAGAGTATCTGGATGATAGAAAGGCACGTTCGAACATGTCTTTCAAACTGAAGGATGAGGATGACGCGAAAGACGTCTGGGCCTACCTTGTCTCGGTTGGTCCCGAAGTAGAGGCGGCACCTGCCGCAGCATCAAACTAAACAAGCCATCGGCGGACAGGTTCTCGGCCCTGCCCGCCGCACATCTTACGCAATGACATCGGGCAAAATGCGGCAACGGTTTATGATGATCCTGCCTTCGAGAGCCCTATAATCAGTTCCACAAAACATTTTGCAGTGTCCTCCCAGCGGGGCAAACCAACCGCATAATCCCGCGCGGCACTGGCCAAACGCGCATGCTCTTGCTTGTCCGTGAGCACCAGACGCAAGGCATGAGCGAAAGCAGTCACATCATCTGCCGGCACCAGAATGCCTGCCCCGCCCACAGTATCGGGCACCGCACCCACAGCACAACTGACCACGGGCAGGCCATATTGCATCGCCTCCCCCAAAACCATGCCGTAGCCTTCATAGCGCGTGGCCAGTGCGAAGACATGCGCCGCGTTAAACCGCGCATCCAGTGCTATTGCAGAAATCTCGCCTGCGAAACGGATGCGCTCAGACAGGCCCAGATGCGCTACCTGCCGCAGTAAGGCGTCCGCATAATCCGGATCATGCGCCTTGCCCACAATATTGGCGCGCCACGGCAGATCAGTGATCAGGGCCAGCGCGTCGATCAGCACATCATGCCCTTTGCGTTCCGCCAGCAATCCCACAGACAGGATCAGCGGCAGATCAGTCGCTTTGTGCACCAGCACAGGCCGTACAAAACCTGGAGGGGCAATGGTGATTAGGGCTGGATCAACGTTAAAATCACGAGCAAGTATCGTGGCCGTATGCGGACTTGGCACGATCACCGCCGCGACATGGCGCAGTGCTGCCGCCTCATTGGCGCGCAGGAACGCAGCGCGTGGCGGCTTCAGCCCTGTCTCAAGCCCGAGCGGGTGGTGGATCATTGCAATCACCGGTGCGCGAACCGTGGCAAGACCCGCAGGATCAATGGAGCCGAAGACAAGCCCGTCAAGGATAATTGGCTGATCCACTGGCACAGCACGCAGCGCGTCCAGTGTCAGGGCCATATCAGCTGCCGTGGGGTCGGGAAAGCTGTCGGGCAGCACCAGATGACGGGTCGCACACCCCAATTCGTTCAGCACCCGCAGCACGGTTGCCTCATAAATAAAGCCGCCCGTGCGCCGGTCCTTGTCACCGGGAATGGCAAAAACTGCTTTGGTCATTGTACCTGCTCACTTGCATAGACGCGCAGCACCGCCTGCTCGATCCGCGTGACCAGTGCATATGCGGCAACAGCCGCCAGCGACAGCACCACAACACTGGACCACAGCATATTATAATCGGATGTCGCAGAGGTCAGCGCCATCAGCGAGCCGATGCCATTACCCGTCGCCAGCCATTCTGTCGTCGTCACAGCCAGCAAAGCAGCGGGAACCGCCATGCGCGCACTTGCAAAAAACGCAGGTAACATTGCGGGAATTTGTGCAGTGATCAATAGGCGTAGCCGCCCTGCCCCATAGGTTCTGAACATATCCACCACTTGCCCCGGCGTCTGGCGCAGCCCTTGCAGGCAGGCAATCAACGTCGGGAAAAAGATCATAACAGCGACAATTGTGATCGTGCCCGTCGCCCCGCGCCCCAGTGTCAGCACAATCAGCGGCGCAGTGGTGATGATCGGGATTGCCCGCAGGGCCACAGCACCGCGCAGCACGCCCCCCTCCAGTTTTGGCACCAGCACCACACCCGCCGCCAGCACCGCGCCCAGCAACAGCCCCGCCAGATAACCCGGCAGCGTCATCACCAGTGTCTCGCTCAAGGCGGTGAACAAAGTCGCCCGCGCCTGTGGATCAGTGGTCAGGTAGGTCCAGACATCCAGGGGCCGCTTTGCGAAAAAGCGGTTCAGCTGAAACGCATCCATGCTGATCTGCCAGACGGCAAGAACCGCAAACGCCAGCAAAACCACCGCAGCCAGTCTGTGCGATACAAGCAAAACAGCGCGTCGCGGCGGCGGCATCAGCAAAATCACCGGCGTATAGCCAACGATCCGGCGTGCACCCCATTCAACCAGCGTATAAAGCAGCATCGCAATTCCCGCAGACGTAAGGGCCAGCGCCCATGTCGCATTCACCTCAAGCCCCCGCATCGCACGCAACGTCAGCACACCAAGGCCCCGTTCTGCACCCGTAAACTCGCCGATCATCGCGCCAAGAAAAGCAGCAGGTGCCGCAATCTGCAAGCCGGTGAACAAATAAGGCAGGCTTGCCCGTATGCGAACAACGGTCAGCAACGTCCAGGGCCCGCGCCCGTAGACCGCAACCAGATCCTGCCAGCTTTGCGGCAATGCCCGCAGCCCGACCAGCAGCGCAAGATAGGTGGTGTAACAGACCGCCATCGCAGCAAGGGTAATCTGCGGCCCTTCGCCAGGACCATAAAGTACCCGCAGGATCGGGCCTGTCGCGACCAGCGGCAAACAGAACACCAGCAGGGAAAACGCAGACAACGCCCGCTCGGTCCGCGGCAACGATACGGCCAGCGCGGCCAGCGCAACGGCAACAAGGTTGCCCCAGACAAAACCCCATGCTGCGTTCTGCGTAGTGGCAAAGGCCGCACGCGCCAGCAGTCCTGCATTTTGATGCATGTACTCCGCGATGCCGCTTGGTCTCGGGATCAGAACACTATCGGGGTTAAGCTGTGCAAGCCCTTCCCATGCTGCCAGCACAACGAGTATCCACAAGACACTGCGCATGTCAGGTTGCATCCTCGAGTGCTGTCAGCACCTCATCGCACAGGTTTTTAAAAGGCGTGGTGCGGGTCATTGCCTCGTTCCGCGGGCCGTCCAGCACTATCGCGATATCGGCCACAATGCGCGCGGGACGCTGTGACAGAACGATGACGCGGTCGGCCAACAGAACGGATTCGATCACCGCATGGGTCACAAGGACCGTGGTGGTGTCACGCCATAGCGCGGGCAATTCCGCATTCAGCCGCGCGCGGGTGATGGCATCAACGGCGGCAAAAGGCTCGTCCAGCAGCAAGACCTCCGGTCTGGACACCAGCGCGCGTGCAATCGCCACGCGCTGGCGCATACCACCCGACAGTTCTGCCGGACGGTGATCGGCAAATCCGTCCAGCCCGACAAGGCGGATCAGATCATCCACACCGTTTGCGGGTTTGCGCGCCAACATGGCCCCAAGGGCGATATTTCCGCGCACCGTGCGCCATGGCAGCAGTGACGGATCCTGAAACGCCATGGCCAGCGTACCGCGCTTTGCCAGTTCCTGCGGCGTGTGCATGCCTATGCGGATGGACCCGCAGGTAGGCACCTCCAACCCCGCAATCATCCGCAGGAGCGTCGATTTTCCACAGCCAGAAGGCCCCACCAGCGCGGTCGTCTTTCCCGCCGCAAAGGTAAGAGTAACCGTCTCGACTGTTTCCAGATCACCAAACTGTTTGGACACGTCCGTGCAGACGATATCAGCGCGTGTCACAGTGCTATCCGTGCACTTCTTCCAGTATAGAGCGGTCCCAGAGGTCCGCACCGACCGTGCGGTCCAGCAGCGCCAAAGTCTCGATATTGGCTGCGACAGTCTCGTCCGTGAACCAGCCAAAGCCCTGTGCCGCCGTCAGGTCGGAGAACATCAGCGGCACCTGTTTACGCGCCTGCAATTCTTGCGTCGGCAGATCAAGACCGGCATCGGGAAACATCTGTGTGGTCAGGGCAGCGGCTGCTTCGGGGTTGGCCTGATAGTCGTTCCAGCCGCGCACCTCGCCACGCATCAGCGCCACCAGATCGGCACGGCGGTTGGCGATGCTGTCGGTGGTAGCGATATAGGTTTGCGAATGCAGCGCATATCCGTGATCAGCCATCAGCATGGTCGTGTTTTCCACCCCTTGAATGGTCATCGCCACAGGCAGATCCGTCTCCCAGCACAGCAGGCAATCGACCTGACCACTGACCAGCGGCGCAGGATCATATTGGGTGGGCACAATCTCGATCCCGTTGATGTCCACCCCGTTAAGCTTGCACAGCGCCTGCAAAACCGGCGTGTTAGAGACGGCCATGCCGATCTTTTTACCAATCAGATCCGCAGGCGTGTTCACAGGATTGCCGGTAAGCGAGGCGATGGCAAAAGGGTTCTTCTGCATGGCGACCCCGATAATCTTGAAGAGCGCGCCTTGCGCCACGGCAGCGGCCGTATAATCAGCCGCAGAAATCCCGACTAAAGCTTGGCCCGTGACCACAGGCGGCTCGACCGGCGCGTTTGGCCCGCCCTGTGTCAGTGTCACCTCCAGCCCCTGTTCCATCCAATATCCGTTCTTGGCAGCGATGTAGCTTCCGCCAAATTGCACGGAGTGCAACCATGAAAGTTGCAGGCCTGCTGCACGGGTCGTTTGCGCAAAAGCAGGCAATCCTGCAACCAGGCCGAAACAGGCACCCGTTTGCAAAAATCCACGGCGGGTCGGTTTCATAATCGGGGTCATAAAGTCTCCATTCGAGAGGGGGATAGTGTGGATGGCACAGGCGTACGCATCCAGAAATAAAGGCCGGGCAAGGCGGCAATCATCATCAGGGCACCATAGGCGATGCCCATGGCGATGCCTGCGTCCGGCGCAGCGCCGATGAGCGGAAACAGCGCACCCGCTGCACCTTCGCGCCAGCCCCAACCGCCCACAGACAGCGGAACCAGCATCGCCGAGAGGATCAGCGGGATCAGCGTAAACCATCCCGCCGGCGGTATATGTGTGCCTGTCGCCCGCGCGCAAGCATACAGGCTGAAAATCAGCAGCACCGTAATCAGCGCAGACAGCATCAACACATTCAAATTGCACAACAACCGGCCAATGAGGCGGAAGAACCGGCCTGTGGCGCCGGACCTGCGTGAAACCGCGATACCGACCCCGACGGCTGCCACACCACAAACAGGCACAACCCAACCGGGCACAGGCCATGCGATACCTCCGGGAACGATCACCGCCACGGCAAGCCCGAAACCAAGGGCTGCAAAAGTGACGACCTGTCCTATGATACGCTCTGCCGCCACAGACTGGGCGGCGCGCACCATGTCGCCCGCGTGGCGCAGCCGTACGGCACGGGCCACATCGCCCACCACACCGCCCGGCAATATCAGATTGACCAGCTGCGCGATGTAGTACTCGCCCACAGCACGTCGGTAACTGATTTCCAGATCCAGCGCCCGCCCTACAATCTGCCACCGTTTCGCCATCGCAAATGTCAGCACCGTCAGAGACATACCCGCCAACACAAGCCAGCCCGCAGAGGCTGCACGCAGATGCGCCAGCACGGCGCCCGCATCCGCCCACCAGATCACCAGCGCCAGAACGCCAGGTGACACCGCAATATTCAAGGCACGCTTCATTGGCTTAAACCCGCGTCAGGGGCACGCCCTGTAAACGCTGTGATAAAATCGTCGCGAAACGTATCCATACGGCGCACAGGATCTTCGGGCGCGGGGATCAGCCCGTCACGCCATCCCCAGCCGTTTATCGATTCCATCACCACAGGCGGTCCGATCATATGAACAGGGACATCCCGGTTCTCGCTGCCCGCGACAAATCCGGCCGGCTGGTGATCACCGACCACGATCACCAAGGGTGCAGAGGGCCCCAAGCGCGCCACATGGTGAAACGTTGCCTGTACCGAATAGTCAATCGCACGGCGATACGCCTCGCGCACATCATCGGGGTTTTTCCACAGCTCACGCGGGGTTGGACCCCGCACAGCCATATCATTAAAAACAGTCCCGTCGCCCACATCCTGCCAAGGCACCATATCCGGCACCGGCACCCAAGGCGCGTGCGACGAGATCAGTGCGATCTGCATAAAGTCGTCACGCGGATCTTCGGGCAACAAATCAGTGGCGACCGCCAGTGTGAATTGGTCCGGCATCGTCACCCAGTTGAACGGCACGCCTTTGTAGGGAATATCTGCGGCAGCAAAGACGTGGTCAAACCCCATAGCCGTGCTTTCGGGCCAAGCTAGCGTGATCGCGGGCATGACCGCAGATGTGCGGAAACCTGCACCCTGCGCAATGTGAAACAGGCTCTTTTTACCGCTGGCAAGCATTGCGGCATAGCGCCCCTGATCCGTGGTCCACAGCCCGCTTGAAAGCGTACCATGCGCCAGCCAGCTTTGACCGCCCGCAGTGGGCGAGGTGAGCCATCCGCTTTTGGTCACAAAGCCCGCATTTTTCAGGAGAGTATCTGCCCCCTTCAGCGTTGCACTATGCGTCGGGGCATAAAGCGGGTTATCAAAGCTCGCGCGGCCATAACTCTCGATGTAGATTACAAAGACATCGCGGCCTTGCAGACGGTCCAGCAGCCCTGTTGCGTCAGTGTAAAGATCGCGCCGTGCATCAAGATTGAACTGTGCCAGATCGGCCATCGTGGCTTGCACATTTTGCCCCCGCGCAACAGCCAGCCGGGATGTGGCAGCATTGACATACGGGCTGGGCTTAAACGTCCAGGCCCCCAGATGGTGGCCCGCATCCGCCACCGCCCAGCCGCCAAAAGCAACCGCACCGGCACCGGCAATCACACGGGCACGCCGCGAGTTATCCACAGCACCCCAGATCCGCAGACTGCGCCAAACCACAAAGAGCAGGCCAATGATGAATAATACAGCCAGACCCAGCACCAGATAGGCCAGCGGCCTGCCGATGCTGTCGCCCAGCAACCCGATACCTGCATTGATCAGAAAAGCATCCAGCACGGGATTGAACGTGCGGTTATAGGCAATCACCATCCCGATATCCGCCAGCTTGAGCAAGCTGACAGCCCCCAACATCACCGCCAGCAGGGCTGCAATGCCAAAGGTACGGCCCACAGCAAGCATCACCAGCAAGATCACCGGCAATTCCAGCGGAAAGCGGGAAAGTGCAGCGGGCGTAATTGCATCCGGATGGTCAGGCAGGACAAGAACAGCAAAAAGGACAACAATCGCCAGAATACGCAAAAACCAGCTTCTCATGCAGGGCGCCGCAGCAGGTTGAAGGCATCAACCCCGAACGAGTAAAGCAGTGCTATCGCCGCGCCTACAGATACAGGCATCACGACAATGGCGGGCGTGAGCGGGCACAGCAGAATGATCAGGGCCGCAATCTGCACAACGCAAACGGCCTTGCGCCGGAAACTCTCGGTCAGATCGCCTTGCAGGGCAGGCCAGACAAACCCTGCCATCACATAGACATAGCGGGAAAACCCCAGCACAAGAATTGCTGGACCTACTGTGCCACCTGCAAGCAGCACCAGCGCCAGCACCGCGCCCAGTGCTGCGTCCGTCTCCATATCGAACCGCGCACCAAAGGCCGAGGCCAGACCGCTGCGCCGTGCCAGCCAGCCATCGACCCCGTCCAGTGCAAAGGCAACCGCCGCAATGCCAAAAATCGCCCACCCCGATGCGGGCGCGACGATGGCCCCCGCGAGGACCGCCAGCAGCGCCGCCCGGACCGCTGTTACTATGTTACACGCTCCCAGCACGTCATGGGGATAGCTGCGAACTATCCCGCGCAGCGCCAGCGCAGAAATAACGCCAAAAACCGAAACAGACAGGATAAACGCGCCAAACAAAAGATCACTAAGCCCTGCAACCAGCACCATCAAGACCGCCGACACCATGCACAAAACCGGCGCAGGTCTACTTGCTCCCCATGGCCACATTTGTTTGCGCATCCCGCTTTCGATCATGTTCTGCCTCCCAGTGGTCTGAAGTTAGGCCAAATGCTGGAAATGACGACTCTTCCGGCAGGTAATCCGCCAGATTTGCCTCTATTATCCGATACTCACAAGTCCCGTAAGCGGGCGGTGGTCCGATGCCGCAGTGGTCAGCGGCGCATCAAGGACCTGCACATCCGTCACCTGCCCCGGCGCATCTGTCAAAATCCGGTCAAGCGGCAGGAGCGGTCGCACCGCCGGAAAGCTGCGCCGCGCAGGGCCCCTCAGCGCAGTGCCTACCAGACGCGGCGCAAACGCCAGCCCCCCCCAAGGGCGCCATTCATTCAGATCCCCCAGCAAAATAGTCTGCATTTTCGGCCGCCGCCGCAGGTATTGCCCAATGATGCGCATCTGGATAACCCGCAACGGCTGCACCAGCGACAGATGCGTCGACATGATGCGGCAGGCACGGCCCTCTACCAACACCTCGACGCTGATTGCACCGCGGTGACAATGGCCGGGCAAATCGATCACATCTGCGTGTGTCCGGTACAAACGCGGATGCAAGAACATGATCGTGCCCAGAAATCCGTCGCTGTCGGGCCCCCATCGCAGCGCGGGCGTGTCGTGAACACAGGTCAGTCCCGTCAGCGCCTCAATCCGGCCTATGTCAAAGATACCTGCGTGCGGTCGCCGTTCCCCGTCCGCTTCTTGCAGGGCCAGTACATCCCCCGCATGCACCGACAGTTCAGTACCGATGGCCTGCACCACGCGGTCCGGATCAACGATGCCGTCGGATCCTCTGGCCCGGTGAACATTCCACGTCGCACAGCGTAATTTCGCCACTTTGACCATCCTCGCTATTGTGTGATCTGTGAAAATCACCTTTTGGCCCTAAGTTACACCCTATAGAAATGCGGTTCAGCCGCCCTTCAGCCGGAGATTTTCCATGCGCCTCTTGATGACCACCGCTCTTGTTGCCTCGCTGACCACCGCCGCACATGCGGATATGGCGCGCTACGAACTCGATCCGGAGCATACAACTGTATTTTTCCTGATCGACCACATCGGCTATGCCAAGACGCTGGGCCTGTTCACCACGGTCACAGGCAGCTTTATGTATGATGCAGATACACGCGAGTTGGGTGAAGTGAGCGTGAACATCGACGCGGCAAGTGTGCAGAGTTTTAACGAAGCGCGCGACAACCATGTGCGCAAGGCTGACTTCCTCGACACTGCAAAACACCCTGCCATCACCTTCACTGCAACCGGCGGCACAGCGGCAGATGACACCAGCGGCACCGTGACCGGCGATCTGACCATTCTGAGCCAGTCGCGTCCCGTGACGCTTGATCTGACGCTGAACAAATCCGCCGCCTATCCCTTCGGGCACAAGCGCGAGGTGCTTGGCCTGTCGATGACCGCATCTATCCAGCGCAGCGATTTTGGCATGACCTACGGCGTGGACAACGGGCTGGTCGGCGATACCGTCTCGATCCAGATCGAGACGGAAGCGATGAAGATGAAGTGAGCGGGCAGCAGTTTCTAAAGGGCCAATGTCCCCACACTGCCCCCGCCGCAAACATAAAGTGTCTGGCCGGTCACAAATCCGTTCTCTGGATCGCAAAAGTATAGAAATGCGTTTGAAATATCGCGCACAGTTCCAATGCGGCCCACGGGGATACGCTTGGCCAACTCCTCCTCACGCGCGCTGCCTTTTTCGATGATACCCCAGAAATTATCCGTCTGCACCGGACCGGGGGCGACTACATTCACAGTGATGCCATGCTGCGCCAGCTCCAGCGCCCAGGTGCGAGCCATGCCGATGATGCCCGCTTTGGTCGCGGAATAGGCCGTGCGCGTTGGCACACCGAGAGCTGCGCGCGAGCCGTTGAACAGCACGCGGCCAAAGTGCTTTTCCTTCATCGACGGCAGGCAGGCCTGAAGCAATTGTAGCGCACAGCCCAGATGCAGTTGCGTGAGGCCCGCCAGATCGCTCGGCTTGGCATCCTCCACCAGATTGGGCCAGATCATGCCGGCGTTGTGGATCAGATGGCTGACCTCATGCTGCGCGGCAATGGCTTTGGCGGCCTGCTCGGTCGCGGTGACGTCCAGCAGGTCAACTTCGACATGCACCAGCTTTGCATCGCTCCACTCGGGCGCGCCGCGCGACAGGGACACAACGGTGTAGCCCTTTTCAATCAAGCGCTGCCCAAGGTTCGCCCCGATGCCTTTGCTGCCGCCCGTAATAACGGCTGTATAGTCACTCATTTCGTCACCAATGCCAGAACGCGCAACGGGCTGCCTGTGCCGCCCTTGATTTTCAGTGGCGGCGCGATCAGCAGCGCGCCGGTGGGCGGCAAAAGGTCCAGATTGCGCAGACATTGCAGCCCGAATTTGCCGGCCCCGTGCAGCAGATAATGCGCCGGATAGGGCGGCACATAATGCGCGCCCTGCCCTGCGTCCGTGCCCACAGTTTCAGTGCCAAAGCCACGAATGTTCCGCTTCAGCAGCAACTCGATCGCCGCAGGGGTCGGGCCGGGGGAATGGGGGCCATCTTCGGCCATATTCAGATAGTCGGCACCGCTTTTCTTCGACCAGTCGGTGCGCATCAAGACCCAGACACCGGCGGGGATTATGCCGTGCTGTGCTTCCCACGCCTCGATGATCGCTGGCGTCAGCTCGAAATCATCATTCTGCGCGGCGCCTTCCGAGCAGTCGATCACCACAACAGGCCCGACAAAGACCGACGGATCAATCTCGTCCACCGCGCCATTCGGCACATCCTTGCCGGATACCCAATGGCTCGGCGCGTCGAAATGCGTACCCGTATGTTCGTTCATCGTCAGGTTGTGCCACTTCCACGCGGGGCCACGGTGGTCATAGGCGCTGACCTCCTCCATACGGAACCGCGCGCATTGGCCAAACTCGGGCGGCAGCACGATCACGGGGAAATCGGGGTCCAGTGTGTGGGTCAGATCGACGATCTGCACTGTGCCGCCCGCCAGCGCGCCTGCCATTGCTTCGATGATATCGCTCATGATCCGCCCCCCGTTATTTCCCGTTCCAACAGCCCTGCATCGGCCTGCCAGCGCGCATAGATGTCCTTGGCGATGTCGCCACAGGTGACTTCCTCCAGCCCGTCCACCAGCCCTTGCACAGTCGCGCGCGCAATGGCGGCTGGCGTAACTTTGGGCGGCGGCAGCGGCTGGAACCACGGGTCATCCTCAATGGCACCAATGTAGACATTCATCACCCGCAACCCCGATCCGCGAAACTCTGCCCGCAGGCTTTGCGTGATCGACCGCGCAGCGGCTTGAGAGGCGCCGAATGCGCTATAGGCCGGATCGGGCATCAGCGCATGCACCGACAGGATATTCACAAAGGCCACAGCCGAATTCACTCCGTCCTGCACCCGGGACGCCATGGCAGGGCCAAAGCCTTGGGCAAGGCGCATCAGGCCCAGCGTGTTCACCTCAAACGCATCGCGCGCAAATGTCGTGTCATTGCCCATCACCCCGCCGGGCCGTGTGAAGCTGGCGGTGTTGATCAGAATATCAACTTTGCCGCCAATCTCAGCGCTCAGCTTGGCGATGGAGCTGGCATCAGTCACGTCCAGCGGCACGATAGAGACATTCTCCATCTGCATGAACGCTGCCCGCTCCGGCCAGCTGCGCCATGCTTCTGGCTCGCCCAAAAACACATGGGTGACACCGGCGGCCAGCAGCGCCTGCGTCATCGCCAGAGCCATCGGCGCACGCGCATCCGTGACCAGCACCCGCCGCCGCTTGGGGTCGCACGACATGGCGCGCAGCACAGGATCATCTTGCATGTTTTCGCTTCCCTTCAGCGGCAGCGCGATCAGCACACCCTGCCCCGCCTTATCCAGTTTCAGCGCCATGCGCACCGCATCGCCGCGCCCGACCTCGCAGTGCAAATGGCAGTTCACCACCGGCCCTGCGCCCAGTTTCACAGACCCCATGCGCCACGGCATCCGCTCGCGGAAATAAGGCTCTGGCGAGACGCGAATGGTGGTTTCGGCCAGCACGCTGCCCTGCGGGTCAGCGTCTTGCCACGGCAGATCACTGCCCAGACATTTATGGCAGGCATCACGCGGCGGATATTGCACGACTTGGCAGTCCGCACAGACTTGCAAACCAAAGCGCCCTTGTGCTGCCATCACCCCAAGGCCGAGTGCGGCACGCGACCGCGCCATGGGGGGCAGCATTGGCACAATGGTGCGTTTCTGCGGGTCTTTCTTGGGCGGGAACGGCAGGGAAGTGGTCATGCTGTGGCCCCCGTAATAATGGCGGCGGAAGAACACAAACCGCGGTCATAGTTGATCACGCCAAAGCCTGACACCAGCGCGCGCCGCGCATTTGCAACCTGTGTGCCCCCGGCCTGTCCCGTCACCTGACGAATCGCCTCGACCAGCCCCAGATAGCCGCCCGCAGCCCCCGCCTGCCCCACGGACAGCTGCCCACCGGAGGTGTTATGCGGGAAATCGCCGCCAATGGTCAGATCATGTTTGCGCACAAATTCCGCGCCTTCGCCTTTGGCGCAAAAGCCGAGATCCTCAAACTGCATCATGCAGATCACGGGGTAGTCGTCGTAGGTTTGCAGCAGGTCAATCGCTTCGGGGCCGTGGCCCGCCATGGCCCACAGATCGTCAATATCCACTGCCCAACCGCCGCGCAACTGGATCGGATCATCGGGGAAGGCATTGGTCCGCTCGATCGTCGAGGCGATACGGGCAAAAGGCAGACCTTTAGCCACCGCCATCTCCTCGCGCATCATCACAAAGGCCTCGGCCCCCGCGCAGGGCATCACGCAATCAAACAGCCCGATAGGATCAGAAATCATGCGCGCGTCCATATATTGATCCAGCGTCAGCGGCTTTTTCATCATCGCCTGCGGGTTGTGCAAGGCATTGGCGCGCTGTGCGACGGCAATGCGGCCGAAGTCCGCACGGGTGACGCCGAATTCATGCATATAGGCGTCTTGCAACAGCGCGAAACTGGCGTTTGGGCCGCCGAAACCATAGGGAAAAGTCGCATCCATAGAAAACCGTGAGAAGGCACTCAGCAGGTTGCGAAAACTGTCGATACGGTTGGTATCACCCGAGACACAGGCGACAACATCTACATCGCCCGCCTGCACAGCGCGCGCGGCACGGCGCATCGCGGCCACACCACAAGCCCCGCCCATCGGCACGGTATCCAGCCAGCGCGGCGAGATGCCGAGATGCTGAGTCAGGCCCACCGGCGTATCGGGGGAAAGTGTGAAGCTGGACACCGACAAACCGTCGATTTCCTGCGGCTTCATCTGGATAATCCCCAGCGCCTCACGCAGCGCTTTGGCAATCCACCAATGCGCCGTTTCGTTGGTGTAGCGCACATAGGGGACGGAGACGGGGGCGGTCAGAACAACGCCGTCATAGGGCTGCCGCATCATGCTGCGGTCCGTTTCTTGAGGTGCCGCGTATCCACTGTGTTAGGGTCTGCCAGCAGGCTCTGCGCAAGGGTTTTCAGCTTAGCGCGTTGCAGCTTTTGCGTGGCGGTGACGGGCAGACTGTCGACAAAGGCGATAAATCCGGGGGCTTTGTAATAGGCGAGCTGCGTCAGGCACCATTCGGTGATTTGATGCGCCAGTTCCGGCGTTGTCCTCTCTTTGGTCACGATACAAGCAAACACCTCATCCCCGCGCATGGCGTCCGGCACGGCGGCAACGGCGACACTGGCAATGGCGGGATGCCGCGAAAGTGCGCTTTCCACCTCGACGGCGGCGATATTCTCGCCCGAGCGGCGGATCACGTTTTTCTTGCGGTCGACGAAGTACATGGTGCCATCGCCCTCGCGCCGCACGATATCGCCGGTGTGAAACCAGCCGTCTTGCCACGCCTCATTCGTGGCAGCGTCATTTTTGAAGTAGCCGGCAAAGAAGCCTTTGTGCGGGTCGTCGCCCGCCGCGCGGACCAGCAATTCACCTTGGTCGCAGTCCTTGCCCGCTTCGTCAACCAGCAGCACTTCAACGGCCTCATCCGGTGCGCCAATAGCACTTTTGCCGATCACGCGGGGTTCGCGGTTGGCGCAGATCACGCCGCCGGCCCCTGTCTCGGTCATGGCCCAAGCCTCGCTTACGGGAAAACCAAAGCGCGCCTCGAACGCCGCGTGCAGTTTGGGGTCAATGCCTGCACCAAAGCCGAAGCGCACGCTGTGGTTGGTGTCATCGACGTTTGGCGCGGCCCCCATCAACATCGACGGCATCACGCCCAGATAATGCAGGCAAGTCGCGTTTGACGCACGCACCGAGGCCCACCATGTGCGCGGATGGAACCGGTCCAACGCTGTCAGGCAACCGCCCACTGCAATCATCGCCATAAAGGAATAGGCCATCGCATTCATATGAAAGATCGGCAGCGGGGTAATCATTCGCTCGCCATCCGTGTTCAGCGCGCAGATGCCCGTTGCGGTGGCATACCAACGGCCCGCCTGAAGGAAATACTCGTTGGTAAGGATACAGCCCTTGGGGCTGCCCGTGGTGCCGGAAGTATAGAGCAGTGCCGCTTCGGGATCGCCTTCGCGCGCCGCGATGCAAATATCAGTCGCAGCAATCGGCAGCGCCGCGCCCAAGGCGATCACCTGCATCGCGCTATCCGCTTGAACCGCAGCTTCGCGCAACTCGTCGCAGCGGCTGGCAATCGCAATCGCCAGAACCGGCTCGGCATGGCCAATCATATAGGCCTGCTCTGCCGCGCGCAGGTCGGGGTTGACCGGCACCACCGAAATCCCCAGCGCGTTGAGGGCCAACCACCAAATGAAATAGTCGGGGCGGTTTTCCAGCAGCAGCATGACCCGCTGGCCTTTGCGGTAGCCTGCTGCGTCGATTTGGGCACGATAGTCCTGCACCTGCGTCAGAGCATCGGCATAAGTGACCTCACCCGCTTCAATGCCGTAGATCTCTGCCGTCTCGGGCAGGACATTCAGGAAAGGCCGCGCGGACCAGTGCGCCGCACTGTCACAGAACGCCCCGAAAACCGTATCCGCCGCGATCATGGCAACAGCTGTATGTTGCGGAATGCGGCATCGCAGTTCAGCAGATCAACCCGCTTGTTCGCAATCCGCAGCGCGCCATCCACTAAGGCCAGATCGTGCCGCACGGTCAGGGCCAGCAACTGCTGTTCGTCCAGCCGCGTCTCGACGTAGTGCATCGCGGTGTTGGTCACAAAGTGGTCGCCGTTCATCTCGTCCACAAAGGGGCGCTGGATGACGTGGTGACCGCGGCTTTTGGGCTTTTGGCTGAAAGTGCGCGCGCCGTTCAGGCGTTCCACCCGCAGTTTGAGCATAAACAGATCTTCATAGAGCAAGGATGTCTGGTTTACCGGATCGCTTTGTTTATAATCTAACGGCATCCAGTAATGCCCGTCGGGCAACCAAAGCGCCAGCCATTCGGTATAACGGCCTTCATCCAGCATCCGCGCCTCATCGTAGATAAAATCAATCAACTGGTCTTTGGATACAGTCATTCTGCGGCCTCCTGCTGCGGCGAGTCATAAAGCATAAACTTGCGCCACGCGTTGAACTGGTTGCGCATCTGGCGTTCCGTGGTGCCGTTCAGCACAGCCTCTTCGGTAAAGTCCTCGTCGTCCTCCAGCAGGCGCTGAACGTTGACCCATTGCATGCCGTCCACATGCAGACCTTCCTGCGCGCGCTCGTACATTTCCAGATCGTCATGGCCGACAATCGAGGTGGGCGCATTGATCATACGGTTGTACATCGCCGTGCGCGCGGTCAGCTCGTCCGGCGCGCCGACAAGGCGGTAGATATAGCTCTCCACGATAGTGCGGTCTGCGGCCAGCGGGATGAAATTACGCAGCTGCTGGATCGGGCCCTTGATCATGATGTTGGGAAAATAGACCGTGTTGTGGCGGTTATCATCCAGAATGGCTTGAGCTTTGTCTGCACCATAAGCCTCTGTCATGGCATCAACATATCCCGGAACGGCGGAATAATCCGAGTGGATCGAGTGGTGCACACCCGTGTGCCCATGCCCATTCGGCCAAGTACGAATGCCCATATCCTCAAAGAACTCATAGGCCGACATGAAGGGCGCGATGATCTCCATTGCGGCAGGCTTGGGCGATCCTTCGGGCAGGTTCAACTCTTCATAGAGCTTCACCGCCGTGCCCGCACTGGATTCGTGCGCCACCATTGGATGGCAAGTATCTGTCTGATTCTCGACCAGCATTTTGTAGTTGCAGTGATGCAAGTAGCGCAGCGGCGGCCCGACCACTTCCAGCCGCCCCACGGGCGAGCGGTCTACCATATTATCAAGCGAGCTGAGACTATCGCCAAAGAACTCCTCGAAACTGATGCCTTCTTCGGCCAGCCGCGCAAAGATGAAGCCGCGATAGTTGTGCACCGCCCCTACGGCTTTCATGCCCTTGCCGCTGTCGGTTTCTTCCAGACCTGTCCCCTCGTAGCCTTTCTTCAAAGGAATCGCGAGCAAGCAGCCATCAGTCTTGAACGACCATGCATGATAGGGGCAGCGGAAGAATTTGCCGGTATTACCCTGCCGGTCAATGACAATCTTGGTGCCTTTGTGCGGGCAGCGGTTGTAGAGAACGTGGATATCGTCGGGCTTGTGACGCACCTGAATGACCGGCTGGTTGCCGATCTGGGTGGCGAAGTAATCGCCCTTCTCCGGTGTCTGACTCTCGTGGCCCACAAAAATCCATGCATTGGCAAAGACGTGCTTCATCTCCAGCGCATAGACCTCTTGATTGATGTAGACATCGCGGTGGACCTGATTGCGCTGCACCAGATCGGCGGCGGCATTCGGATTGTCTGTATAAGTAACCATTTCGACGTCTCCCTAAATATCCAGAACCAGCCGCGCCGATTTTGCCCGACTGACACAAATCTGCATGACCTCACCCGCGTCCCGCTCTGCCTGCGACAGCACCACATCGCGGTGATCGGGCACACCTTCCAGCACATCGCACTGGCAAATTCCGCAATCGCCGCGCTGGCAATCATACATTACATCGACGTCGTTTTCCTCCAGAACCTCGATGATGGTCCTGCCGACGGGAATGGTGAACACGCTGCCATCGTTGATCTGCACCTCGAAAGGGGTATCGCCGGTGGCCGCTTTTGCCGCCTCAAACAGCTCGAAATGGATACGCGCGTGCGCGATGCCAGCGGCTTCGGCCTTGGCGCGCGCCGCGTCGATCATCTTGCGCGGACCACAGACATAGAGGTGGGCTTCGCCCAGCTTGGCAATCACAGCGTCCAGATCAATCACGCCCGCCTTGTCGTCGAAATGCAGGTGCAGACGGTCGCCAAGCGCGGTGCGCAACTCATTGCAAAACGCCATATCCGCCTCGGCACGGCCTGCAAAGACCAAGGACACATCCTGCCCCGCAGCCCGCAGCGCAGAGGCCATCGAAATCATCGGAGTGATCCCGATACCGCCCGCCAACAGAACCGCAGGCGCGGTGATATCGAGCGGAAAATCATTCTTGGGCGCGGCAAAAGTCACCGCATCGCCAACCGCCAGCCCGTGCATAGATTTTGAGCCGCCCTGCCCGCTGTCCTCGCGCTGGACCGCGATATAATACTGATCGGGCGCGTCGCCTTTGCCATCAAAGGTGATCAGGGAATAAGACCGCGTACCGCCACCGGGCAGATCAAATTCCACATGCGCACCGGCCTCGAAGGGCGGCAGACCTGCACCGCCAATGCGCAGCGCCGTGATGCGGTCTGTCAAAGGCTCTACAGCCAGAATCGTACCCTGAAGTTTTGTCATATGGTCGCCTCCCACAAACAATATGAATTTTCATATAGTTTCGGTCAAGCAGTTTTTCATACTGCTGATGATTGACACTGCCCCCGCGCCGCCCTGACAAAGGCACACCAGCGAAGGGAACAGGTGTGATACAGGCAGACACATCCGACATCGACAAAACCTCAGGATTTGTCGACGACTATCTGTTGTATTTACTGGCCGCCGCCAGTGATGCAGCCAGCGCACAGTTTCACGCAGCGGTCCGCAAGGCCGGATTACGCGTGCCCGAATGGCGGGTGCTGGCCTGTCTGCACGACAGTGACGGCGCGATGATCACCCAGCTGGCGCGTGTGGCCTTGGTAGAGCAGTCCCGCCTGACCCGCATTATTGCCCAAATGGAAGTGCGCGGTCTGGTTACCCGCAAAGGCGATCCGGACGACGGGCGTCGCGTGCGGGTCTACCTCAGTGATGAGGGGCGCGTATTGATCACCCGTCTTGTCCCCCAAGCGCGCCGCCACGAAGCCGAGTTACTGGCACAGTTGGGCGACAGTGACGGGCAGCATCTGAAACGGGCGCTGCATTCACTGCTCGCTTCAATCAACGCCAGCCAGCCGGAAAATACCTGAGCATACAAGCGCGAAAAAAACAGTATGCAAAGCCCGCAAGATGTGTTTGCATGAAAACGCATATATTTCCTGCCGAGTCTCGCGAAACGTCGGACAAGCAGGATACAGATCAACGGGAGAACGATCTTATGGGCAAGTTTACGAATTTTCTGGGCAGTGCCGCGCTGGTGCTGACCACTGCGTCGGGTGCTTTTGCGGCCGACAATCTTGTTATTTCCACATGGCTGCCACCCAGCCATCCAGTCAACGTGGATATGTTTACACAGCTGACCACAATGATGGCAGAGGCAACTGGCGGCGAAATCACCACCGAGCTGAAAAGCGGTCTGGCATCCCCGCCCGCGCAGATGGATCTGGTTCTGGACGGTGCGGCAGATATCGCAATTCTGTTCCACGGCTATACCCCCGGCCGCTTTGTCGCCACCAAACTGATTGAGCTTCCCGGCTATGAAGGCAGCGCCGAGGCGGCATCGGTGGCACATTGGCGTGTACATGACGCGATGCTCAAGCAGCTGGACGAGCATAAAGGCGTTAAAGTGATCGCGCTGACGACCCATGGCGCAGGGCAAATCCACTCCAACAAACCCGTCAACACGCTGGCTGACCTGAGCGGCCTGAAAACCCGGCTGGGTGGCGGCGTCTCTGCCGATGTCGGCGCAGAGCTGGGACTTGTCGGCATTCAGGTGCCCGCGCCCAAAGTCTATGAGACACTGGATTCCGGTGCCGCCGATGCCGTTGCGATGAACCTTGGCGAGCGGATCAGCTTCAAGCTGAACGAAGTGGCCAAGAACGTCTATGAAATGCCGGGCGGTTTCTACCGCGGATCTTTTGTGGTCATCATGAGTCAGGACAAGTTCGACAGCCTGCCTGCCGAAGTCCAGACGGCCCTCGATGCAAATGTGTTTGGTGAAACTGCCTCACGCATGATGGGTGCCGCATGGGATGCCAGCGACGAGGCCGCGCGCAAACTGACCGTGGAGACAGCAGACAACAAGATCGTCACCGCCAGTGCCGAAGATCAGGCCGCCTTTGCCGTGATTGCGGAAAAAGTGCGCGCCAAGGTCATTGCCGAAGTCATCGCAACGGGCATCGACGGGCAAGCCGCCTACGAGATGATCGTCAACGAAATGGCGTCTGAGGCCGGCAACTAAAGCCGCCTTGAAATACAGGCGCGTCGCACCCGTGACGCGCCTGTGTCTTATGTGACTGCGCGCAAGGATACCCCCATGCACCCCCTCCTCCGGTTTCTTAAGTCCCTGTCGCACCTGCCGATGATCGTGGCCTCTGTCGCGCTGTTTGCCCTGATGGGCCTGACCTTTGCAGACGTCCTGATGCGGTCAATTTTCAACGCCCCGATCGAAGCCGCGACCGAGTTGATCCGCATGGGTATTGCGCTGATTGTATTTGCCGCCCTGCCGGTGTTGTCTGCCCGCAACGGTCATATTGCGGTTGATCTGCTGGATGGTCCGTTTCGCAAGCTGGGGCTGGAGCGGGTGCGCGACACGGTTGTTGCCCTTGGCTGTGCTGCAATGCTCTGGTGGCCTGCGGGACGGATTGTGGATCTGGCCGAACGCGCCAGAAGTTATGGCGACGTCACCGAATACTTGCAAATTCCCACATATTATATGGCCTATTTCATTGCCGCGATGACCTATCTGACGGCACTTGCACTGATCGGGCGGGCAATGTTGCACATCTTCGCACCCCAAGAACTGGTTTCCCAAAATGATTGAATCTGCCATCGGTTTCGCCGCCGTCTTCCTGCTGGTCCTTGTGCGCATTCCGATTGCCTTTGCGATGGGTATCGTCGGCATGATCGGCCTAGCCTATCAGACAAATTACACTGCCGCGATCTCGATGGTCGGGCGGCTGATCATCGACACCTCGCAGGATTACGGGCTGTCGGTCATCCCCCTGTTCATCCTGATGGGCCTGTTTGTGAACAAGGGTGGCATCAGCCGCGAGCTTTATAACGTCTCCAACGCCTTCCTGGGCCACTTCAGGGGCGGGCTTGCCATGGCCACCATCGTGGCCTGCGGCGGCTTTGCGGCGATCTGCGGATCATCACTGGCCACAGCGGCAACGATGTCAAAGGTCGCCATGCCAGAGATGCGCAAATATGGCTATGAGGACAGCCTCTCGACCGCCTCGATTGCCGCTGGCGGCACGCTGGGCATCCTGATCCCGCCCTCCGTGATCCTTGTGATCTACGGTCTGCTCACAGAGACGTCGATTGGTCAGCTGTTTGTGGCGGGCATCATTCCCGGCTTTCTCGGCATCCTTTTGTATATTGTTGCGGTGAAAATCACTGTGGTGCGCAACCCTGCCGCCGGTCCCGCAGGCCCCCGCGCCACGTGGCCCGAGCGTCTGAATGCCCTCAGCCATGTCTGGGCGGTCTTGCTGTTGTTCGGGCTGGTGATTGGAGGGCTTTATGGTGCGCTGAATTTTTGGCCGATCAACCTGGCCTTCTCGCCTACAGAGGCCGCGGGTATGGGTGCGGCCGGTGCCTTCCTGATCGCCCTTGCCCGTGGCGGCATCAGCTGGAGCGGTATGCGCGAGGTGCTGGAAGAAACCACCCTGACGACCGCGTCGCTGTTTGCCGTCCTCATCGGGGCGTGGATCTTCTCCAACTTCGTAAACCTTGCGGGCCTGCCCGAAGGATTGCTGGCGGCTGTGACCGCCCTTGATATGGGCCCTTGGGTGGTGATGGGTCTGATCCTGCTGATCTATATCGCGCTGGGATGTATCTTCGAGAGCATGTCGATGCTGCTGCTGACCGTGCCGATCTTCTTTCCGCTGGTGACCAGCCTTGGCTTTGATCCCGTCTGGTTCGGAATTATCGTGGTTGTCGTGACCGAAATCAGCCTGATCACGCCGCCTGTAGGCCTCAACGTTTTTGTCCTGAAAAGTGTTGTCGGCGACGTGACAACCGGAACAATTTTCAGAGGTGTAACGCCGTTCTGGATGATGGACATTGTGCGCCTGATCCTGCTGCTGGTCTTTCCGACGCTGGTTTTGTTCCTGCCTTCACAAATGTAGGGCCTATTGATAATGCTTTGATAAATATTGGCTTTGAGGTATTTTGATGCATGAATGATGATCCGGTCAGCCTCGGCGCCCTCGGGCTGGATACCTTTGCGCCCTACCTGATGAACCGCATCATGGGGCGCTACAACTCTGCGCTGCGGGACGAAGTGGCGGCCCTTGGTCTGACAACGCCAAAACTGCGCGCACTGGCTGTTTTATCGGTGCATAACGGCATCCTGATCCGTGAGCTGGCCGTCTATGCTGTGGTCCAGCAATCCACCCTCAGCCGCGCGCTGAACGGACTGGAGAATGACGGATTGATCCGGAGACAGTCAGACGAGACGGACGGCCGTGCATTTCATGTGTTTCTGACCGATGCGGGGCATGCGGCCCATACCCGCCTCTGGCCCCATATGGCGCGGGCAAGTGAGGCGATGTTCAAAGATATCTCGCGGGACGAGCGGACCGCACTGGTGGGGACCTTGCAGAAAATGCTGCGCAATATTCGCAAGCACGATTTTTAGAAGGAGATATCATGGCAACGTCATTTGAAAGCAGCGGATGCCCGTTTTCAGAACAAGCGTCCGGATTTGACCCCTTCGATGCCGCCTATCAACTGGACCCCGCAGAGGCCCTACGCTGGTCCCGCGATAAAGAACCGGTATTTTACAGCGAAATACTGGGGTATTGGGTGATCAGCCGCTATGAGGACGTCAAGGATGTGTTTCGCGATCCGCTGGTCTTCTCGCCCGCCATCGCACTCGAGAAAATCTCGCCCGCACCGCCGCAGGCCGCCGATATCCTGAAATCTTACGGCTATGCCATGAACCGCACCATGGTGAACGAGGACGAGCCGGATCACATGATCCGCCGCCGTCTGTTGATGGATGCGTTCCTGCCTGCCCGTCTGGACGCGCAAACTGCCATGATCCGGCAACTGACCCGCCAGAGTATTGACCGCTTTGTCGCGCGCGGCACCGCCGATCTGGTGGCAGAGATGTTCTGGGAAATCCCGATGGAAGTCGCGCTGCGCTTTCTGGGTGTTGATGCCGATGACATTTCAGAGCTGAAGTCGTTTTCCGTCGCCCATACGGTCAACACTTGGGGCCGTCCGCGCCCCGAAGAGCAGTTGCATGTGGCGGACTCCGTGGGCCGGTTCTGGCAGGCCTCGGGTGCCATTCTGGACAAAATGCGCGCCAATCCGGACGGCACCGGCTGGATGTATGACAGCATTCGCCAGAACAAACTGCGCCCCGAGATTGTTACCGACAGCTATCTGCAATCCATGATGATGGCGATCCTTGTCGCCGCCCATGAGACGACAGCCCATGCCTCTGCCAATGCCGTGATGACGCTGCTGAAGACGCCGGGCGCCTGGGCCGAACTGGTCGCCAACCCCGGCCTGATCCCCAACGCGGTTGAGGAATGTCTGCGCTTTGCCGGATCGGTGGTGGCGTGGCGGCGGATCACGACCTGTGCCACAACGGTGGGCGGTATCGCCATCCCCGAAGGTGCCAGACTGCTGATCGTGCAGGCCTCGGCCAACCATGACCCCCGCGCGTTCGAGAACCCCGAGAATCTGGACCTCTACCGCGACAATGCCACCGACCATCTGACCTTTGGTTATGGTGCGCATCAATGTATGGGCAAAAACATCGCGCGGCTGGAAATGCGCATTTTCCTTGAGGAGTTGACCCGCCGTCTGCCGCACCTGACGCTGGCAGAGCAGACGTTTCATTATGTCCCCAACACCTCATTCCGCGGGCCGCGCAATTTACTGGTGGAATGGGACGCCACGCGAAACCCCGAACTGCAAGATCCCGCGATCCTGGAAGCGGCACAGGATTTCCCCGTGGGGCCCCCTGCCAAGTCCGACATTCGCAGGCGGGTGCGCGTGCAAGAGGCCGTGATTGCCCAAGGCAATATCCTGCATCTGCACCTCACGGACCCCCAAGGCCGCCCCCTGCCCGACTGGAGCGCGGGCGCGCATATTGATCTGGTCGCACATGGCATCACCCGCAAATATTCGCTGTGTGGTGCAGGTGAAGATGCGGGCACATTCCGCATCGCCATCCTGCGCGAGGATACAGGGCGCGGCGGATCGGTGCATTTCCATGACACGTTAAAAACCGGCGATACAGTTTATGTCGCGGGGCCGCGCAACCACTTCCGGCTCGACGAGACGGCGGAGGAGTACATGCTGATCGCGGGCGGCATTGGCATCACTCCGATCCTTGGGATGGCGGACAGGCTCAAGGCATTGGGCAAACGCTATACGCTGCATTATGCGGGTAAATCGCAAGATGGCATGGCGCTGCTGGAACGGGCACAGCGCGATCACGGTGCGGCGCTGCATATCTATGCAAGTGTGCACGGACAGCGGATGGACCTGCCCCGCCTGACAAGTGCATTTCCGGAAACCGGCAAAATCTACGCCTGCGGTCCCGAACAGCTGTTGAACGCTGTCGACGCCCTGACAGCCAACGGGCCTGAAGGCTGGCTGACCTTCGAGAGTTTCTCGGCTGTGGATGTCATGCTGGACCCGTCAAAAGAACACGCCTTTACTGTGCATTTGTCCGATTCCGCCCGCGACATTACCGTGCGCGCCGACCAGACGGTTCTGGACGCACTGACGCAGGCAGGCATCGACGTGCCTTGCGATTGCCGCGAAGGCTTGTGTGGCAGCTGCGAAGTTGCGGTATCAGACGGCACGATTAACCACCGCGACAAGGTCCTGACCCAGGCAGAACGCAGCGCAGGCGACCGGATGATGACCTGCTGTTCACGCGCAGCAGGCGGCCGGATTACGCTGCGCCTATGAAATCTTTCACCTCTGAAACTTTATACTTGAAATATCGCGCATGCCCGATAGATTCCATGCTATAATATATCAGGAGAGACCCGATGCGTATTGCTTGTCTGGGGGGAGGACCGGCCGGTCTGTACTTCGCAATTTCCATGAAACTCCGTCAGCCGGATGTCGATATCACCGTGTTCGAGCGGAACAAGCCCGATGACACCTTCGGCTGGGGTGTGGTTCTGTCAGACGAAACACTCGGCAACCTTGCCGCCAATGATCCTGTCAGCGCGAAAACAATCGAGAGTCATTTTGCCTATTGGGACGACATCGCGGTGCATTATCGCGGCACCAAACAACTGTCCACCGGTCACGGGTTCTGCGGCATTGGCCGCAAACAAATGCTGCTGGACATGCAGGCCCGCGCGCGAGAGCTGGACGTAAAGCTGGAGTTTGAACACAACGTCTCCAGCGTTGCGGAGTTTGCCAAAGACTATGATCTGGTTGTCGCCTCCGACGGCCTCAACTCCGCCACGCGGACCGAGTTCAAGGACGTCTTCAAGCCCGATATCGAAATGCGCACCTGCAAATTTGTCTGGTTCGGCACGCATCAAAAGTTCGACGACGCCTTCGCGTTTATCTTCGAGGAGACGGATAAGGGCTGGCTCTGGGCGCATGCCTACAGCTTTGATGACACCACATCGACATTTATCGTCGAATGCGATCAGGCCACGTTTGATGCCTACGGCTTTGGCGACATGACCCAGCAGCAAAGCATCGAAGTCTGCGGCGAGATTTTCAAGGATCACCTTGATGGTCACGCGCTGTTGACCAATGCCCACCACATTCGTGGCTCTGCATGGATCAACTTCCCCCGCGTGCTCTGCGAAAAATGGAGCCATGAGAATATCGTGCTGATGGGCGATGCCTCGGCTTCGGCACATTTCTCGATCGGGTCGGGCACCAAGCTGGCGCTGGAAAGTGCCATCGCATTGGCCGATTACGTCACGACAAAAGACACACTGGCCGAGGCCTTCGAAGTCTATGAGGAAGAGCGCCGCATTCAGGTGCTGCGCCTGCAATCTGCTGCGCGCAACTCGCTTGAGTGGTTCGAAGATGTGCACCGCTATTTGCATCTGGACCCCGTACAGTTCAACTATTCCCTGCTGACCCGCAGCCAGCGGATCAGCCACGAGAACCTGCGCCTGCGTGATCCGCAATGGTTGGAGAGTGCCGAGCAGTGGTTCCAGACCCGTGCGGGCAGCACCGCCAACAAAGTCCGCGCGCCGATGTTTGCGCCCTTCAAACTGCGCGAGATGGATCTGGAAAACCGCATCGTCGTCTCGCCTATGGCGCAATACAAAGCCGTGAACGGCGCCCCGACCGACTGGCATTTTGTGCACTATGCCGAACGCGCTAAAGGCGGCGCCGGTCTGGTCTATACCGAGATGACCTGCGTCAGTGCCGATGGCCGCATCACGCCCGGCTGTCCCGGTCTGTACGCGCCCGAGCATGAGGCAGAGTGGGCGCGCCTGATCCGTTTTGTGCACGCCGAGACGAACGCAAAAATCTGCTGCCAAATCGGGCATGCGGGGCGCAAAGGGTCGACTAATCTGGGCTGGGAAGGCATGGACAAACCGCTAGCGTCCGGCAACTGGGATTTGCTTTCCGCTTCCGACATTCCGTGGTCCAAAGGCAACGCCACACCCCGCGCCATGACGCGCGATGATATGGATATGGTCAAAGCCGACTTCATCGCCGCCACACAAATGGCCGACCGCGCAGGCTTTGACATGATCGAGTTGCACGCCGCCCACGGTTATCTGCTCTCGTCGTTCATCTCGCCGCTGTCCAACACGCGCGGCGATGAATATGGCGGCAGTCTGGAAAACCGCATGCGCTATCCACTGGAAGTGTTCAGTGCCATGCGCGCCGTCTGGCCAGAGGATAAACCGATGGCCGTGCGTATTTCCGCTTCTGATTGGGCCGGCGAGGATGGCGTGACGCCCGAAGAGGCGGTGCTGATCGCAAAGGCCTTCTCGGAGGCGGGTGCCGATATCATCGACGTCTCGGCGGGCCAGACCTCTGTCACGGGCCGCCCGGTTTATGGCCGCATGTTCCAGACCCCCTTCAGCGACCGCATCCGCAACGAAGCGGGCGTGGCCACCATGGCTGTCGGCAATATCTACGAGGCGGATCACGTAAATTCGATCCTGATGGCAGGCCGCGCCGATCTAGTCTGTCTGGCCCGTCCGCATCTGGCGGATCCCTACTGGACGCTGCACGCCGCAACCGCAATCGGGGACCGCGACATGGAATGGCCCCTGCCCTATCAGGCGGGCCGCGATCAAAGCTGGCGACTCGCCGACAAGGAAGCCGAGGTAGAAAAGGTATGAGCAGAGTACTGGTCACCGGCGGCGGATCGGGCATCGGGCGCAGCATTGCGCGGGATTTTGCGGCGCGCGGGCATGATGTTACCATCGCAGGGCGCGGCATGGACGGGCTGCGCGAAACGGCACAAGGCTATGAGATAACCTGCCGCACCGTTGACGTCACGGACGAGGCATTGGTGGACGCGCTGTTTGATAAGCCCTTCGACATTGTCGTGGCCAATGCCGGTGCCGGCACCGCGCAACGGGTGGCCGACATGCCGCTGTCCGTTTGGCAGAATACGCTGAACGTCAATCTGACAGGTGTGTTCCTGACCTTCCGCGCGGCCTTGCAGGGTATGGAAAAGGGGGGGCGCCTGATCGCTGTTGCCTCCACCGCCAGCCTAAAAGGCGGTGCCAATATCGCGGCCTATGCGGCGGCAAAGCACGGCGTGCTGGGGCTGGTTCGCTCCCTTGCTATCGAAGTTGCGCGCGGCGGTATCACCTGCAACGCGGTCTGTCCGGGGTTTGTGGACACCGATATGGGACAGGCGGCAGTCACGGGCGTGATGGACAGGCTGGACCTGCCCCGTGACAAGGCCGAGCGGATGGTCGTTGGTGGCAATCCGATGCGCCGCATGATCGACGTGGACGAAGTGACAGCAGCTGTGCGGTTCCTCGCCTCGCCGGAGGCGTCCATGGTGAACGGTCACGCGCTCAGCGTATCAGGCGGCGAGATATGAAGAACAATACAGCCCTCCAGCAAACTGCCCTGGCGCCAACAGTCTCTAAACAGCGGCTTAGGGTCTGGCTGCGCCTGCTCAAAATCAACAAGGGGGTTGAGGCGGAATTGCGCAACCGCCTGCGCACGCAGTTTGACACAACCCTGCCCCGCTTTGACGTGATGTCCGCTCTGTACCGCAACAAAAACGGCCTCAAGATGAGCGAACTGAGCCGCCTTCTGATGGTGTCGAACGGCAATGTGACCGGTATCGTCGACCGGCTGACCACAGATGGGCTGATCCTGCGCGCCGCTGTACCGGGCGACCGCCGTGCCGCCTGTGCACTGCTGACCGCCAAGGGCCGCGCAGAATTTGAAAAACAGGCCGTCGCCCATGAGGCATGGGTGGCAGAGCTGCTCGGCGGGCTGGATGAAGACAATTGTGCGCACGCACTTGGACTGCTCGCTGCGGCGCGCCTCAACCCCTTGGAGACCTCCAGATGAACACCAACCCCACGCACTTCAAACTCGACATCGCAGACCGCATTGCCACGGTGGCACTGGACCGGCCAGAGCGTAAGAACCCGCTGACCTTTGACAGCTATGCAGAGTTGCGCGACTGGTTCCGCGATCTGCACTATTCCGACGATGTGGACGCTGTGGTCTTCGCCTCCAACGGCGGCAATTTCAGCTCTGGCGGCGATGTGCATGACATCATCGGGCCGCTGACGAAGATGAGCATGAAAGAACTGCTGGCCTTCACCCGTATGACCGGCGATCTGGTCAAGGCGATCATTAACTGTGGCAAGCCGGTGATTGCGGCAATTGACGGCGTCTGTGTGGGTGCCGGTGCGATCATCGCCATGGCCTCTGATCTGCGCATCGCCACGCCCGAGGCCAAGACCGCTTTTCTGTTCACCCGTGTCGGGCTGGCGGGCTGTGACATGGGTGCATGCGCCATCCTGCCGCGGATTATCGGTCAGGGACGTGCGGCAGAACTGCTCTATACCGGCCGCTCGATGAGTGCGGATGAAGGCCATGCTTGGGGTTTTCACAACAAGTTGGTGCCGGCGGAGGAGTTGGACGCTGCTGCGCGCGAGATGGCCATGCGGATCGCAGCAGGCCCCAATTTCGGCAACATGATGACCAAGACGATGCTGGCGCAAGAATGGTCCATGTCGATCGAACAGGCCATTGAGGCCGAGGCACAGGCGCAAGCCATCTGCATGAAAACCGCCGATTTCGAGCGCGCCTACACCGCGTTTGTCGCCAAAGAGCGCCCCGTTTTCGAGGGCAACTAAACGCAGGCAACGCGTTAACAAAGAGAGACCAAAGCAATGGCAGATAAATCATTTCTGAAGTGGCCCTTTTTTGAGGACCGCCACCGCGAATACGCGCAAGAGCTTGACGCATGGGCGTCGGGCGCTCTGGCTTCGGTCGATCACACGGACAATGATCAGGCGTGCCGCGATCTGGTGCGGCTGATGGGGGATGCAGGCTGGCTGATGCCAACCTCCTCACCCGATGGCGCGCCCATGGATGTGCGCACCCTGTGTCTGAGCCGCGAGACATTGGCGCGGTATGACGGGCTAGCGGACTTCGCTTTTGCGATGCAGGGCTTGGGCACGGGGGCGATTTCACTGTTCGGAACCCCCGCACAGCGCGATGAATGGCTGCCGCTGACCCAGCGCGGCAAGGCGATATCGGCTTTTGCACTGACAGAGCCGCAAGCAGGCTCTGATGTGGCAAATTCGACGCTGACCGCCACGCGTGACGGCAACGATTATATCCTCGATGGCGAGAAAACGTGGATCTCGAATGGCGGCATTGCGGACGTCTACACCCTGTTCGCCCGCACAGGCGACGCCCCCGGTGCGCGTGGATTGTCGGCCTTTGTGGTGCCTGCGGACATTGCGGGCCTCGAAGTGATAGAGCGGTTGCAGGTCATCGCCCCCCACCCGCTGGCAAGGTTGCGCTTTACCGGTTGCCGCATCCCTGCAAGTGCGATGCTGGGCGACAGCGGACAGGGCTTCAAAATCGCGATGGGCGTGCTGGATGTGTTCCGCTCGACCGTGGCGGCGGCGGCACTGGGGTTTGCCCGCCGCGCGCTGGATGAATCGTTGCACCGCGTCACCACGCGTCATGTGCAGGGCGCGCCACTGTTTGATCTGCAAATGGTTCAGGGCCACATAGCCGACATGGCGCTGGACATCGACGCCTCTGCGCTGCTGATTTACCGCGCTGCATGGACCAAGGATTCCGGCGCGCCGCGCATCACCCGCGAGGCGGCGATGGCCAAGCTGTTCTCGACCGATCAGGCGCAAAAGGTCATCGACAAAGCTGTGCAATTGCATGGCGGTGACGGCGTGCGCCACGGCATGAAGGTCGAAGAGCTCTACCGCGATATCCGTGCCTTGCGGATTTATGAGGGTGCATCGGACGTACAGCGTGTCGTCATCGCCCGTCAGGCCATTGCCGATCATCAGGGGGGATAGAACATGCTTGGGCATACCGGTCACACCGATAGCTTCACGCGCGACAATCTGCCCCCCGAGGACCAGCAGCCGGATTTTCTGCTGGACAGTTTTGACTATCCCGAGCATCTGAACGCGGCCGTAGAGTTGACCGATGCCATGGTCGCGCGCGGCTTTGGCGACAACATAGCACTCATCGGCAATGGCCGCCGCCGGACGTATAAAGAGCTGTCGGACTGGACCAATCGGCTGGCCCATGCGCTGGTTGAAGATCTGGGCGTGAAGCCGGGCAACCGCGTGCTGATCCGCTCGGCCAATAATCCAGCCATGGTGGCCTGCTGGCTGGCGGCGACCAAGGCGGGCGCGGTTGTGGTCAACACCATGCCGATGCTGCGCGCGGGCGAGTTGTCCAAGATCGTGGACAAGGCAGAGATAACGCACGCGCTGTGCGACACACGCCTGATGGAAGACATGATCGCTTGCGCCAAGGACAGCAAATTCCTGAAATCTGTCGTCGGCTTTGACGGCACATCGAACCATAACGCAGAGCTGGACCGTCTCGCGCTGGAAAAAACCGTCGCCTTTACGGCTGTCGATACAGGCCGCGATGATGTGGCACTGCTGGGCTTCACCTCCGGCACGACGGGCGACGCGAAGGCCACGATGCACTTTCACCGCGACCTGCTGATCATCGCGGACAGCTATGCGCGCGAAGTGCTGGACGTGCAGCCCGAGGATATCTTCATCGGCTCGCCGCCGCTGGCTTTCACCTTCGGCCTTGGCGGTCTGGCGATTTTCCCGCTGCGTTTCGGGGCCGCTGCCACCCTGCTGGAAACCGCAAGCCCGCCCAACATGATCGAGATCATCGAGAAATACCGCGCCACAATCTGCTTTACCGCCCCCACCGCCTACCGCTTTATGATGCGCGCGATGGAGGAAGGGGCAGATCTGTCGTCGCTGCGCGCTGCCGTTTCGGCGGGCGAGACGCTGCCCAAACCCGTCTATGACGAATGGATGGCCAAGACCGGCAAGCCGATGCTGGACGGCATCGGTGCGACCGAAATGCTGCATATATTTGTCACCAACCGTTTTGACGATCACCGCCCCGCCTGCACCGGCAAACCCGTGACGGGTTTCGAGGCGAAAGTGATCGGCGATGACGGCACAGAGGTCCCGCGTGGCACCGCTGGACGGCTGGCCGTGCGCGGGCCGACGGGCTGTCGCTATCTCGCGGATGATCGCCAGAAAATCTATGTGCAAAACGGCTGGAACATCACCGGCGATACCTTTGTGATGGATGATGACGGCTATCTGCATTTCGCCGCGCGCAACGACGATATGATCGTCTCGTCCGGTTACAACATCGCCGGGCCGGAAGTGGAGTCAGCACTGCTGTCGCATCCTGCCGTTCTGGAATGTGGCGTGATCGCCGCCCCCGATGAGGCGCGCGGCAATATCGTGGAGGCGCATGTGGTACTGGCCGGAGGCTATGCGGCGGACGCCGACATGGTGCGCACATTGCAAGATCATGTGAAAAACACCATCGCCCCCTACAAATACCCCCGCTCGGTCAGGTTCATCACAGAGCTGCCCAAGACGGCAACCGGCAAGGTGCAACGCTTCCGCCTCAGGAGCGAGCCATGACATTCACCTTCCCCCAAAAGGTCCTGTTCAAACATTGCGACCCCGCAGGCATCGTTTTCTTTCCGCGCTATTTCGAGATGATGAACGACTGCGTCGAGATGTTTTTCGACCACATCGGCCATCCCTTCGAGAACATGCACAAAGACGGTGGCGTGCCCACCGGCAAGATCGAGACGCGCTTTCACGCGCCCTCGCGCCACGGCGATCATCTGGTGCTGGAACTGACAGGTCACCGCGTCAGCCGCTCAACATTTGATTTCACGATCGAGACAAGCTGCAATGGTCAGCCGCGTATGAGTTATGCCGCGACCCTCATTTTCATCGATGCGCAAGGAAAGTCCCAACCCTGGACAGACAGCCTGCGCGCCGCCCTTACCCCCTATATTCATAACGAGGTTTAATATGACACATTCCCTTATCGCACCCGATGGATGGGCCCCCGCCAAAGGCTATGCCAACGGCGTTATGACCAAAGACGGCCTGCTGTTTGTCGGCGGACAAATCGGCTGGAACGCCAAGCAGGTATTTGAAACCCATGACTTTATCGAGCAGATGGAACAGACCCTACGCAACATCCTTGATGTTGTTGTTGCCGCCGGCGGCACGGCTGAAAGCATCACGCGCCTGACGTGGTTTGTGATCGACAAGAAAGAATACGCCGCGCGCCAGTCCGAAGTGGGTGCGGCTTACCGCAAGGTTCTGGGCAAGCATTTCCCCGCCATGACCATGGTTGTCGTCGCCGCCCTACTGGAGGATGAAGCCCTGATCGAGATCGAGGCCACAGCCGTTATCAACTAAGGACATGATGCGCGTAACGTTGGTTCGTCACGCGCATCCATCTTGAAGTTATGCAAAACTCCGGACAGTTTTAATCGCACCTTCCAGCGCTTTGCCTTCGGGATCTTGCAAGGCAGCTTCGCGCAGGCGCGCCATCCATTCGGCCCCATCCGCGCGGCTTTGCAGCAGGCCTGCCATTTCCATCACACGGTCGAACTTGGACAGCCCGCGCGCATGCGTGTCGGAATAGCCCTTGATCAGGCGGCGGTTCTTGAACAGCTCGATTTGCAGCGCATAATCTTGTGGCGCGGCACAGGCTTTCAGCCAGTCCTCCAGATGCGCCACCTCCAGCTGGTGGCGATAAGTGCGTAACCGATAGCCCTTCATGCCGCCCAAGACGTGCAACATGACAAACGCCCGCAGCGAATCCGTGCGCAAGCGGCGCCCCTTGCCGAACCATTTGTCCAGCCGCGCCATACGCGCCGGATTAGCTTGGGTCCGTACGCCCATACGGACAGGCAACAGCCCGGCAATCTCTTCGGCACGGGGGTGGAAATACTCCGTCAGTTGCAAGACGTGGGCATCTTTCTTGCCCATTTCCGCATCAATCCGTGCGGTGCGGGTGGCGCGGGTCTTCAGGTCCGCTACGCGGATAATGTCGTCATAGGCCATCGCATTGGCGATATATTTGGCGGCAACAGCCCCCAGCGCAAACTCCTGTGCGCCGGTATCGCGCGCCAGAACAGCATCCAGCCGGTCCAGATAGAGCGTGCCATAAGCGCAATCCTGAAAGTCCACGACCTTTGCCAGACCCGCCTCAGCCATCGCGCGCACCTGTTCGGGAAGCGTCTGCACACGGGCCAGCAGTCCCGCCCAGTCGCGCATCTGCGCCGCAGGTCCCGTGATCTTGCGCGGCGCAGGAACAGCGGCATGCTCGGGTGCAGCAATCCCGTCCCGCGCGGCAGAATACCCCGCATCAAACGCCCGCAAAGACGCATCAACACCTTTGCCAGACGCACGAATGGCCTCCTCATAAGCGCCACGGGGGAAAGGCAACGCCTCCGACCCCGCCAGCGCGCCAAACAAAGATGCCGAAATAACCGAGCCCTGATCGGTCGCCAGCCGGTCCATATCCGCCAAGATCAACCGCTGTGCCGCAAGCTCAGCCGCGGCGCGGACTTCGGGCGCATTGGCGATACCATCGCCCGGTGCCGTCTTTTCGCTGACCGCCAGCGCGCGGTGGGTCGAGCCGATCAGCGTCGTGCGGTCCGGCGTCACAAAACCGCGCATCACGGCGCGCCCCACTTCCATCATCTCGGAGGCCAGTAACACGTCCACATCCCCCGCCGAAGGGGCCAGCGCAAAGACCGGCGCGCGCGTACCCGCAGGCGCCATTTCGATGTAATAGATCGTGGATCCGGTGCGCTGCGCCACGCCCGCAACGGATGTGGTCTGGCAGGTATAGCCCTGCGCGCGCGCTGTTGCCTCGATCCACGAGGCAAGAACGCCGCCGCCCTGCCCGCCCACAGCCATCACCGCCAGCTTGAGGATGCTCTGCACCTGCGTATCGACGTCTTTTTGAGGAAGGACAAAATTCATGACGCTACTCCATCAAGGCGCAACCGCCGCGCATCGCGCCGCTGTTGCAACCAGCTGATCACCGAGCGCCGCAAGCCTGCGCGCCACGCCTCGAAACGGCCCGGATTGTGCACCACATCGGCCTGATAGAACGAGGGGCACAGCACGGCAGCATGCGCCACCTCACCACAGTTGCCACAGCCCACGCAGGTCTGGTCAATCGCCGCGACTGGATCATCGCGCAGCGGATCGGATAGCCTTTTCAACGACAAAGACGGACAGCCCGACAGCCGCATACACGCGTGATCACCAGTACACACATCTGCATCCACGCCAAAGCGCGGCACATCCACGCGCCGCCCTTCCTTGATCGCCTTTGCGCGCAACGGCTTTTCACGGCGCTGTTTGTTCAGCATACATTCCGACGAGGCGACAATTATCTTCGGCCCTTTGACATCGGTGGTCAGCGCCTCGTGCAGCACATCGCGCAGTTTGGTCACGTCATAGGTATGGTCAATCTGGCGCACCCACTCCACGCCTACGCCCTTCAGCGCCTTCGAGATCGGGTTCTTCGTCGACTTGGTATCGTTGCTCGCGCGCGACGACATGACATCCTGCCCGCCAGTCGCCGCCGAATAAAAGTTGTCCACAATCACGGCAACCGAGTCCGATTTGTTGAACACCATATTGCCGATCGAACTGCTCAGACCGTTATGCCAGAAGCCGCCGTCGCCCATGATCGAAATGGCACGTTTGTCGCCACCGCCATCAAAGGCCGCGTTAGCCGCAGGCCCAAGGCCGTAGCCCATCGTCGCCCCGCCAATTTCAAAGGGCGGCAGCGAGCCGAACAGATGGCAGCCGATATCGCCGGTGATCTGGTGCTTGCCCAGATCCGCCTGCACCAGTTTCATCGCCGCAAAGATCGGGCGTTCAGGGCAGCCGGTACAGAACCCCGGCGGGCGCATTGGCACGGTCTTGCTCAGGTCCGGGATCTGCGGGGGGTTCATATTGGGCGCGCGCACATGGTCGGGCAGCATCGCGGGTGCGGCGGATTTCAGGAACGCCGTGATCCCGTCCAGCATGACCTGTCCTGTATATTCTCCCGCCATTGGCAGCACGTCTTTGCCGTACAATTTCGTCGTCCCACCAGAGCGGTAGAGGTAACTGCCCAACTGCTGCTCGATATGATCAGGCTGGCCTTCCTCGACGATCATCACATGGGATTTACCGGCACAGAACCCCTCGAACTCGGTCCGCACAATCGGATAGGTCACGTTCAGTACATAGATCGGGATATCGGTCGTGCCATCAATCTCCGCCAGCCCCAGCCGTTGCAGCGCGCGGATCAGCCCATTGTACATGCCGCCCTGCACGATAATGCCCAGATCAGCCTGATCCGGTCCGAACATCTCGTTAAGCTTGTTCTCAACAATGAATTTCTCGGCGGCGGGCCAGCGGACGTTGATCTTGTCCTGCTCGTGCAGATAGCTCATCGGGGGCAGAACCACGCGGTTGAAGTCCGACTGCGGGTTGGCCACCGCATCATAGACGGTCAGCGGCGGGCGCTGGTTGTCGCGCGTCGCAAAGCTGCCTGTGACATGGCACGACCGGATCCGCACCATCAGCATCACCGGCGTGTTCGATGCCTCCGACAGCTCGAACCCGTCTTTCACGGCCTTCACAATGCTGGGCAGGTTCGGGCGCGGGTCCAGCATCCAGAACTGCGATTTCATCGCAAAACCGTGGCTGCGTTCCTGCATGATGGAACTGCCCTCGCCGTAATCCTCGCCCACGATGATCAGCGCACCGCCCGTCACACCGCTGGAGCACAGATTGGCCAGCGCGTCTGATGCCACGTTGACGCCCACAGGCCCCTTGAACGTCACCGCACCGCGAATAGGATAATGCACAGAAGCCGCCAGCATCGCAGCCGCCGCCGCCTCGGAGGCATTCGCCTCGAACCGCACACCCAGCTCGCCCATCAGCTCTTCGGCATCGGCCAGAACGTCCATAAGATGACTGATTGGCGCGCCCTGATAACCGCCGACATAGCCCACGCCATTCTCCAACAGCGCTTTGGTAATCGCCAGAATACCCTCGCCGGTAAAGGTATCGCCCTCGCCTTTGCGCAGGTGCTGTACTTCGGCCTTGAATGATCTTTCTGCCATGGTCTGTCCTTAAAAATCATGCTTGCGGATGTTGCGCAGCATCGTTTGCAGCGTTCGGGTAAACCCGCGTTTTTCGTCGTCGCTGATGCCGTGAAACATCGCGTCATAGGCCTGTGCCATATGCGGCCAAAGCCTGTCATTTGCCTCGCGCCCCGTATCCGTGACAAACACCCGCACAGCGCGGCTGTCGGTTTCATCCACCTCACGCCGGATCAGGCCATCGCGTACCAGCGCATCAAGTGCACGGCTCAGCGTGCTTTGCGGCACCACGGCGTAAACTGCCAATTCACCGATCAGGATGCCGTTCACCACAGACAACACCGCAAGCGCGCGCATCTGCGGCGTGCTCAGCCCCAGCGCGGACATCTCGTCTTTCAGGGCGGCATTATAACGGCCCATGATCCGGTTCATCAGGTAGGGTGCGTAGTTCTCAAGCCCCAATTCGCCCAAACGCGGCACCGGCGCTGTCACGCTGCGGATCTGGTTCATGCGCCCAATCCTTTTGCCACGTTAAAGCCTGATCCCCCGCCCAATCCCGGACCGGGATGCGTAGACGCGCCGATGTGGTACAGCCCTTTGACGGGCGTTGTGTTGTTCACCTGCCCCGCAAAAGGCCGCCAGACAAAAAACTGGTCCAGCGCGCAAGCCCCGCCATACGGATCACCGCCCACCAGATTGACATTCAGCGCTTCCAGATCAGCAGGGGAATAGGCCCGCCGCGCCAGCTTGGCCGCGTCGAAATTGCGGATATGAGTGCGCAGGATCGCTTCGATCCGGTCGGCAAAAGCTTCGCGCACAGCCTCGCTCCATGCGCCGTCTGTCTCGATCTCGCCCGCCGCATCACCTTTGATCGTGCGCGGCGCATCGGGGATTTGCAACCACAGCACGGCTTTGCCTTCGGGGCAGCGCGTAGGGTCCAGCCTGTGCGGCTGACCTACACAAATGGACGGCACAACAGGCAGCATACCGCGCTCTGCCTCGTTGCACGAACGGGAAACGGAATCTATGCCGTCCGCCAGATGGATCAAAGCGACATCGTCCAGCCCTTCGGTATCCCAGTCAATCGCTTCGTCAAAAGCATAATGCATCTGGAAGTTGCCCCGCCCGTGGCGGAATTTCTTGGGGCTGTCAGGTGTATGCTTGCCGTCCAGCAAGCCATCATACAGCTGTCCCGGCGCAGTACTGGCGATCACATTCTTTGCATGCAGCACCGCGCCCGCTGCCGTTTCGACACCCTCGGCCTTGCCGTTGCGGATGATGATGCGGGTCACTTCCGTGCTTGTACGGATTTCCCCGCCATGCGCTTCGATCAGCTTGCGGAAGGCCTGCGCCGCCTGTCCGGCCCCGCCCTTGACCACCGGCGCGCCCGCCGCCTCCAAGGCAAAGGCAATCACACGGACCATCTGCCCGCTGTAACTCGCCTCGGGCGTCAGCCCCACATGCAGCACCCACGGCGCCCAGAGGGCTTGCACATCTTCCGCCCCATAGCGCGTCTCAAGCCAGCCACGCGCAGGTTCCAGCGCCTGCCCGAACCATGCTTTGGTTGTGTTCAGCCCGCGCTTCCAAACCTGTTTGGCCAGCAACACCGCAACGCTGCGCGACCATAAAGGCTGGCCCAGAAGGGCGAACAAAAAGTCTGCATCCCGCTCGATTCCACCGACATCTGCGCGCAACTGGTCGCCATCGCCCTGCGCCAATGCGTTGAAAGCGGCCACGTTGGCATCACGGTTCTGACCGTACACCAGCGCACGGCCATTCGGACGCAGCACGGCGGTCGGGTGCGCAGTGTGACAAAACTCCAGCCCGTGTTTCGCCAGATCATCCCCCAGCGCGCCATATGCAGGACCGGTCAGGAAAAGCACGAAAGTAGCCGCCATCACATCGTGGTGAAACCCCGGCACTGTGATTTCGTCGGTGGCCATACAGCCGCCGATCCGGTCCTCGCGCTCCAGCACGAGAACCTTATCGCCTTTGCGGGCCAGCATCGCCGCCGCGACCAGCGCATTGATGCCCGACCCGACAATGATGTGATCCAGCCCAGCCACCGGTTCAGCCTTTCGGGACCAACGCGAGCGCGCGGATCGGAGAGCCTGTACCGCGCGCAATCTTCAACGGTGCGGCAATCAGGATCGCCCCTTTGGCGGGCAGTTTGTCCAGATTGGCAAGTGACGCGAGGCCGAAGCAGTTGTCGCGGTGCAGCATGTTATGTGCCGGATAGGGTGGCTCCATCCCGCCGGCCTGCCCCGCATCAGTGCCGATGCATTGCGTGCCCCAGCCGACGATGCCCTTGGACAGCAGATACTCGATCGCGTCGGGTGTCGGGCCGGGGCTGTGCGGGCCTGTCTCGTCCGCGTTCAGGAATTTCGCCTCGTCATCCACCCGCTTGTCCCAGTCGGTGCGCATGACGACCCATTCATTCTTGCCGATCTCGCCGTGCTCTGCTTCCCACGTCTTGATGTGATCAGCGGTCAGCAGAAAACCCTCGTCCGCCGCAGTTTGTGCAGAGCAGTCAATCACGTTCACGGGGGCGACTAGCCGCTGCACATCCAGCGAATCGGTGAAGCCGTCCGCGTAATCCTTGCCGGTGATCCAGTGGTGCGGCGCATCGAAATGGGTGCCGGAGTGCTCTCCCAGCACCATCCAGTTCCATGCGAAAAATGGGCCGTCGTTATCATATTCGGAAATCTTGTGGATCTCGACCTTGGGGGTATTTTTGGCGAAATCAGGCGGCAGTTGCAGGATCGGCGTGTCCGGTCCCAGCACGCCAGAGCAGTCCACAACCTCTACACCGCCCGAGGCCAGCATGCCGGCAAGAGCGGCCAGATTTTCAGATGCATTCATTTTCTTCTCCCTATCATGACGCGGCATTGGCTCCGCGATTTCTTGATAATTAAAATACATAGACAAAGTTACATGCATTTGCAATTATATTCAAAGCAGCCACGGGAGGGGAGGCTCATGTCTAATACTTCAGATGCCATCATCATCGGTGCAGGGCACAACAGCCTTGCCTGCGCATGCCATCTGGCACAGCGCGGCTGGCGCGTGGCGGTCTACGAGCAGGCAGCCACCCCCGGTGGTGCTGTTAAAACCGGCGAATATACCCTGCCGGGCTTCCGCCATGACTGGGCCGCGATGAACCTGTCTTTGTTCGCTGGCTCTGCATTTCATGGTGAAAACGCGGCTGAACTGGCAAAACACGGGCTGGCCTTTGCGCCGACATCGCATCCCTTTGCCTCCGCTTTCCCTGATGGCCGCTGGTTTGGGGTGTCCAGTGACCGCGCCCTGACAACTGCCCGCGTACGCGGCTTCTCCTCCGCCGATGCCGCCGCTTGGGCCAAGCTAACAGATAATTTTCCGGATGAGGCCGAATCAATTTTTGCGGTTCTCGGCGCGCCGATGAATTTACGTGCATTTACATCTTTAGGGTGGAAGACCCTGCGCAAACGCGGCACTGGCGGCACGCTGGATCTGGCGCAATTCCTGCTCAAATCGCCCCGCGCATGGCTGGACCAGACGTTCGAGTCCGAGCATATCAAGGCAACCCTGGCCGCCTGGGGCATGCATCTGGATTTCGCCCCCGATATTGCCGGCGGCGCTGTATTTCCGTATCTTGAGGCGATGGCCGGTCAGGCCTTTGGCATGGTGCTGGGTCAGGGCGGCGCAGATACAGTCACCCGCGCGATAGTGTCGATGATTGAAGCGCGCGGTGGCAGTGTCACCTGCAATGCCCGTGTCACTGCGATCAATCACACTGCGGGCCGTGCCACAGGTATTACGCTGGAGGACGGCCAGACCATTACGGCGGCCAAAGCGGTGATCGCCAATGTCGCCCCCTCTGCCCTGCTGCGCCTGACGGGCGGCACGGGCGATGCGCGCCATGATACCGCCATGCGCACATTCCAGCACGCCCCTGGCACCATGATGATCCATCTGGCGATGGATGCCCTGCCCGACTGGTCTGCGCCCGAGTTGAAACGCTTTGCCTATGTCCACCTCGCCCCCTCGATGGACCAGATGGCGCGCACCTATGCGCAGGCCAAAGCGGGGCTGCTGCCGGACGAGCCGGTGATTGTCTGCGGCCAGTCGACAGTCGTTGACCCCTCGCGTGCGCCAAAAGGCAAGCATGTCCTGTGGCTGCAAGTGCGCATGGCGCCCGCAGTGATCAAAGGCGATGCCGCAGGACAGATCACCGCCACCGATTGGGACGCCGCCGCCGAGCCATTCGCGGAACGCGCGCTGGACATCCTTGAACGCTACGCCCCCGGCACGCGGCGGCACATTCTGGCCCGCCACATCGTGACGCCCCCCATGCTGGAAGCGGACAATCCCAACCTCGTCGGCGGCGATCAGGTTTGCGGCAGCCACCATCTGCACCAGCATTTCATGAACCGCCCCGCACGGGGCTTTGCAGACGGCACCACGCCGCTGCGCAATCTCTATCACACCGGTGCCGCCGTCTGGCCCGGTGGCGGTACGGGCGCAGGCCCGGGGACCATGCTCGCCAAGAAGCTGGCCCGTTAGACACATCAAATAAACCCAAGGGAGAACCACCATGACACTTTCACGCCGCAGTCTACTCAGAACATCCGTCGCCGCCGCCACGCTCGCCACGGTCGGTCTGCCCAGCTTTGCACAAAACATTGAAGAGCTGGTTATCGCCTATAACGTCAACCTGCCCAGCTGGGATCCTACCGTTGGTCCATCAGCGGTAAACCCAACCATTCAGGGCCTCTATCAGTCCGTCTTTGACAACTTCATCCCGCAAAACCCGGACCTCAGCTTTGGCGAGGGCCTGATCACCGCGTGGGGTTGGAACGACGACCGTACCCAGATCTGGATGGACGTGCGTGAAGGTGTCACATGGCACAACGGTGATCCGTTCAGCGCCGAAGATGTCGCGTGGTCGCTGCAACGTGCAGCCAACCCCGACACGGGTAACCCAATCCAGTTCATCTGGGGCAAGGTCGAGAATATCACCGCCGAGGGCAACCGCGTTACCGCAGACGTCAAGGAATACGAGCCGACGTTCTTCAAATGGATGTCCTTCCTCACCGGCTATGTCATGCCCAAAAAGTACATGGAGGAAGTGGGCGCTGACGGCTTCGAGGCGGCCCCCATTGGCACCGGCCCTTATATGGTCGAGCGGTTCGAGCGGAACGCCTTTGTGCGCCTGAAGGCGAACGAGAATTACTGGGGCGGTGCGCCGGAATTCAAAACCGTGACCATCAAATTCGTGACCGATGCGTCCTCCCGTGTGGCTGAAGTTGAATCAGGCAACTCCCATGTCACGCTGGAAATCCCTTATGAGGAGTACGACCGCCTGAAAGAGAAAGACGGGCTGGCAGGGATCACTACGCCCATCTCCGACATCGCGATGATCTTCCTCAACGACATCGAAGTGATGACAGACCCCAACGTGCGCAAGGCCGCCGCCCATGCCATCAACAAGCCCCTGATCATCGAGCGGTTGCTGTCCGGCTACGGCATCCCGATCGACACAATGCAGACGCCGGATTATGCGGCCTATGACGCCTCCACAACTGTCGAATTCAACCCCGAACTATCCAAGGAACTGCTGGCAGCGTCCGGCTATAGCGTGGACAACCCGGTGAAATTCACCATCCAGACGACGCGGGGGTTCAAGCCCAAGGATTACGAGATGGTGCAAGCCATTGTCGGTCTGTGGCGTCAGGTCGGTATCGAGGCCGAGATCGAAGTCTACGAGATCGCCAAGCATTTCGAGCTGCGCGCGGCCGATCAGCTGGCGCCGGCGGCCTTTTACAACTGGGGCAATTCCGTCGGTGATCCGACCACTTCGACAGGCTTTGCCATGTTCGGCCCCTCGCCGCATTCCGTCTGGGACGGTCAGGCGACCTTTGATCTGATCGCGCCGCTCTGGGGCGAGGCAGACGAGGGCAAGCGCATCGAGGGCTGGAAAGCCGTAGACCGTCACATCGCCGCCGAAGCCGAAGTGATCCCGCTGCTGCAATTTGTGCAGCCCATTGTGCATGCCGCAAGCGTCAAGGTCACGCCGCACCGCTCGGGTGCGCTGTTGCCGCATCTGATGACACGCGCGTAAATCCTACCAGCAGGGGCGCTGCACTTATGCGCCCCTGCCTTTTCAAGTCCGGAATTTTATGACCCTCCTGCGCGCGATCCTCATCCGCCTTGGCACCACGTGCCTGACGCTGCTAGGCGTTGCAGTGATCGTGTTTTTCGTGATCCGTGTGGTCCCGGGAAACCCCATCGCCATGATGCTGCCACCGGGTGCCACCGATGCCGACATCGCGCGGCTGCAAGCACTATACGGTTTCGATAAATCAATCCCCGAGCAGTTCATCATCTGGCTGGGCGGTGTGCTCACGGGTGATTTCGGCACCTCTATTTCCACACGCCAACCCGTCGCAGATCTGGTGCTGGGCCGCTTGCCCGCCACGCTGGAGCTGTCGATTGTTGCCCTGATCATGGCCTGTATCATTGGCGGCGCGCTGGCGCTGACCGGTACACGGCTGCGCGGGACGCGCTCCGAGGGGGCCATTGATATCAGCGCGGGCATTGCGCTGTCTGTGCCCGATTTCCTGTGGGGTCTGGTGCTGATCCTGCTGTTCGGCGTGCTCTGGCCGGTGTTCCACATCTCTGGCCGGATATCCCCCAGCCTGGACATTGATTTCACGACCAACTTCTATCTGTTCGAGGCACTTGTGCGCCTGCGGTTTGATGTGCTGGCCGATCTTGTCGGACATATGTTTATGCCTGCCCTCGCCCTCGCCATTCCGCTGGCGGCGATCATCGCGCAACTGCTCAAACAATCGCTGAAAGAAACCATGCATCTGGATTATGTCACTCTCGCCCGCACCAAAGGCTATAGCGAGCGTCACGTGATCAGCCGCGAGGCGCTGCCGAATGCGATCCTGCCCACCCTCACGCTGGTCGGCGTGCAGTTCACATTCCTGATCGGCGGGACCGTGATTATCGAGCGGTTGTTCAGCTATGAGGGCCTTGGCAATATGGCCATCGACGCCGTCATCAACCGCGATCTGCCGCTGATCCAAGGCATCGTGCTGCTGTTTGCGCTGCTGTTCACCGCCGTCAATCTGGTGGTTGATATGCTCTATGTTGTGCTCAATCCGCGGTTGCGTCATGCGTGATGCGCGCGCAGAATTACGGCGCCCCGTCGGCGCGCGCCTGTGGTTATCAGGCGGATGGCTGACGTTGCTGATGCTGGGCGCGCTGCTGGCCCCGTGGATTTCCCCGCATGATCCGCTGGCGCAGGACCTGTTTGCAGGCCGCCTTCCGCCCTTTTGGCAGGACGGCGCCCAACGCAGCTACCTGCTCGGTACGGATTCACTGGGCCGCGATGTTCTCAGCCGGATGCTGCATGGCGCGCGGCTGGCACTGATCGTGGCACTGGTGGCGGGTACGCTAACCTGCATCGTCGGCGCCACACTAGGGCTGATCGCGGGCTATTATCGCGGCTGGCCTGATATTATCATCTCGCGGTTTGTGGACATCTGGATGGCGTTTCCGCCCGTGCTGTTTGCCATCCTGCTGATCGCAGTTCTGGGCACGGGCCTCATGTCTATCATCATCGCCATCGTGGTGATCGACTGGACGCGTTTCGCCCGCGTAGTGCGTGCAGAGGCGATGGGTCAAGGGGCGATGGACTATGTCGCCTCTGCCCAAATCTCTGGCCGCTCGCGGTTCTCCATCATGCTCACCGAAATCCTGCCCAATGTTGCGCCCACCATCTTAGCGCTGCTCACACTGGAAATGGGCATCGCCGTGATCGTCGAGGCCATCCTGAGCTTTGTGAACCTCTCGATCAGCACCGATTCCCCCACATGGGGCGGCATGATTGCCGAAGGCCGCACATCGGTCCATCAAGCGTGGTGGGTACTGGTCTTCCCGCTAATCGCTTTGTTCCTCACCGTGCTCAGTTTTTCGCAACTGGGTGAAGGCCTTAAAGACCGCTTTGATCCGGTGCTGAGATGAGCGCGCATCTGTCGATCCGCAATCTGTCGGTGTCATTGAACAACGGCACACGCATCCTGCGCCGCGTCTCGCTGGATGTGGGCGCGCGCAAGGTTCACGGGCTGGTCGGGGAAAGTGGTGCGGGCAAATCCATGATCGGCAAGGCCGTGCTGGGCACCCTGCCCCATGCCATGCAGGTAACCAGCGGCGAAATCCGCTTTGGCGATGTGGACCTTCTGGCGATGCCTCCAGGGGCGCGGCGCACATGGATCGGAGCGAATGCGGCGCTGATCCCTCAGGATCCGCTGACCGCGCTGAACCCCTCCAAACGCATCGGCCCGCAGATCACGCGGCGGCTGGTGGATATTCTGGGGTGGACCCGCGCAGATGCCCACGCCCGCGCGCTGGAATTGCTGGGCGAGGTGCAGATCACCGATCCCGCCCGCGTGTTACGCAGCTATCCGCACGAGTTGTCGGGCGGCATGCGCCAGCGCATCCTGATCGCCTCCGCCTTTGCCGCAGAGCCGAAGCTGATCATCGCGGACGAGCCGACGACGGCGCTGGACGTGACGGTGCAAAAGCAGGTCCTCAAGCTGATTGCCCAAATGCAGGCACGACATGGCACCGCGTTGCTGTTTGTGACCCATGATCTGGGTGTGGTCAGCAAGGTCTGCGATACGCTGTCGGTTCTCTACGCCGGCAAAGTAATCGAAGATGCGGGCATGCGCCGGTTCTTCATGCGCCCTATCCATCCCTATTCCCGCGCGCTGCTGGCCGCGACACCGACCTATACCAACCCCACCGGATCGCTGACCCAAGTGCCACAATCGGTCATCGACGGCGTCGAGGAAGACATCCGGTTTCACGACATCCGGAGCCGCACATGATCTACACCGTCCGCGATCTGCGCCTCAGCTTTGCCGATATGGCACACAAGCCCCTGCTGGGCCCCGCGCCGCGCATCGAAGTGCTAAAAGGCCTCAGCTTCGATCTACCAAAAGGCGAGGTGCTGGGGATTGTCGGCGGCTCCGGCTCTGGCAAATCTACGCTGGGCCGCGCGATGCTGCGACTGATTGAGCCCGACAGCGGCACAATCGAATTTGAAGGCAGCGACATCACCCATTCAAGCGAGGATGCGTTGCGCCCGCTGCGGCACCGCTTCCAGATGATTTTCCAAGACCCGATGTCGTCGCTCAATCCGCGCAGGCGGGTGGGCGGCATCATCGGCGGGCCATTGCGCCTACAAGGGCTGGACGGCATCCCCGCCCGTGTGGACGAAGCGCTGGATATGGTCGGCCTGCCCCGTACTTTTGCGCAGCGCTATCCGCACGAGCTGTCGGGCGGGCAGCGTCAGCGCGTTGGCATCGCCCGCGCCATTGCGCTACGGCCACAGTTCATTCTGGCGGACGAAATTGTCTCGGGCCTTGATGTGTCCTCCCAAGCACAAGTGCTCAACCTGCTCGAAGAACTGGTGCGCGAGTTGAGCCTGACACTGGCCTTTATCAGCCACGATCTGTCTGTGGTCCGGCGGTTGTGCACCCGTATTGTGGTCCTGCACCACGGCGAGATTGTCGAAGAAGCGGAGACCGCAGAACTGTTTGCAAACCCGCAGGCCGACTATACCCGCAGTCTGCTGGGTGCTATCCCCCTACCCGATCCCGATCAGGTCTGGCTGTGATCCTAGAGGTGCAAGAACTGCTCGACATGGGCACGCTGTGCAGCGAACTCGGTCGCGTCGCCCTTCCACGCAATCTCGCCCTTTTCGATCAGAAAATAGCGGTCTGAAATCCGGCTCAGCTCGTCCAGATTTTTGTCGATCAGCAGGATCGACAGGCCTTCGCGTTTGAGCATCCCCAGCATGGACCAAATCTCCTCGCGGATCAGCGGCGCCAGCCCTTCGGTCGCCTCATCAAGGATTAGCAGGCCGGGGTTGGTCATCAGCGCGCGGCCAATCGCCAGCATCTGCTGCTCGCCCCCCGACAGCTGGAAGCCGAAGTTCTTTTTGCGCTGTGCCAACCGTGGAAAGGTGTCATAGACCCGTTCCTCGGTCCAGCCGCCTGCCAAGGGGCGCGCCGTTGCACGCAGGTTTTCACTCACGCTCAGCGACGGAAAAATTCGGCGGCCTTCGGGCACCAGCCCCAAACCGGCACGCGCAATCGCATAGGGCGGCGCACCAGCCATATCTGTGCCGTTGATGATAATCTCGCCCGAGGATGCTTTGAGCATGCCCATCAGACAGCGCACGGTAGTGGTTTTGCCCATCCCGTTGCGCCCCATCAGCGTGCTGACCTGACCTGCGGTGATGTCCAGATCAATGCCGAACAGCACCCGAGTGTTGCCGTAACCGGCGGTCAGCCCTTTGATGTCCACAAGCGCGCTCATGCGGCGTCTCCTCCCAGATAGGCGGCGCGGGCGGCAGCACTCGCGCGCACTTCGTCGGGCGTGCCTTGGGCCACAATCGCACCCTCAACCAGCACGGAAACCGTATGGGCCAGCTGGAAAATCGCGTCCATGTCATGCTCCACCAACAGCATCGGAATGCTGGCCCGCAACTGCTCCAGCAGCGTCACCAAAGCCGCCCCCTCGGCACGGCCCAACCCCGCCATCGGCTCGTCCAGCAGCAAGAATTTCGGCTTGGCCACCAAAGCGATGCCCAACTCCAGCAGCCGCAATTCACCATGCGACATATCAGCGGCGGGGATATGCGCGCGGTCGCCAAGGCCAACCCGCTCCAACGTATCATACGCCAGATCGTTCAATGCCGCCTCATGCCCCGCATCGTGGAAAAACCGCATGCTGGAACCGGATTTGGCCTGCGCCGCAATGGCGAGGTTTTCCAGCACCGTAAAGCTGGGCAGCACGGAAGTGATCTGAAACGTCCGCCCCAACCCCGCCTGCACCCGCGCGGAAACCGACAAGTCGGAAATATCGCGCCCGTCCAGCAGGATCTGGCCAGAGTCAGCACGCAACACCCCTGAAATCTGATGGATCAGCGTTGTCTTGCCCGCCCCGTTCGGGCCGATCAGCGCGTGGCATTGCCCCTCGGGCACGCTGAACGATACATCGCAACTCACATGCAGCGCACCAAAACGCTTGTTCACTTTGCGCAGCTCAAGCGTGCTCATGGCGTCTTCCCCTGCGCCTGTTTAGGCACCAGAAGATCGCTCAACCCGCCTTTGGCATAAAGCACCATCACCACCAGAAGCGGGCCATAGATCAGCCGCCATTCGGTAAAGAACGAACCCAACACTTCTTCAATCACCACCACAAAGAACGCACCCAGAATGGCGCCATTGCGCGTGGCCAGACCGCCCAGCACCACCACCACAATCAGATCACCCGAGTGTTGCCATGTGGCAATCGCGGGGCTGACAAATTCGGCGTGCTGCATCATCAGCAACCCCGACACACCGGCAATGCACGCGGCAATCACATAGGCGACCAGCCGGTAGCGGTTCACGTTATACCCCATCACCTCGGCCCGCGCAGGATTGTCGCGCGCGGCACGCAACACACGGCCAAACCGCGAACGGCTGATCCGGTAAATGCCCCACCACGTTGCAAACAGCATCCCCAGAACGACAAAATACAGACCGCCGCTGTTCTGCACCACATCGCTGCCAAAGAGCGTGCCCAGCGACCACAGCGTCAGCCCGTCATCGCCGCCATAGGCCGCCAGCGAAGTAAGCGTGAAATAGATCATCTGTCCGAAGGCCAGCGTGATCATCAGGAAGTAGACCCCACTGGTGCGCAGCGCGAGCACACCCGTCACCAGCGCCACCGCCCCCGTGACCAGCACGGTAATCGCCAGCAGCACCAGAATATTCTCAATCCCGCTCTCCAGCGCGATGGCCCCCGCATATGCGCCCACCCCAATAAACGCGGCATGCCCCAGACTGACCAGCCCGCCATGCCCGATCAACAAATCCAGCGACAGCGCCGCAATCGCCAGCAACATCGCCTTGATGATCAGCCCCGCCAGATAGCCAGCGCCGATCAGCGGCAGGATAAAGGGTGCCGCCAGCAACAGGCCAAAGATCACACCGCCCAACAGTAACGCACGGTCCATCAAGCGACCCCCTTGGCGGGCAACAGCCCTTTGGGGCGGAAGACAAGGATCGCAGCCATCAAAATATAGATCAACATAGAGGCCAGCGCCGGCCCGATCTGGTTGGCAAAAGACGGGTTAAACACAAACGACAGCAGATCGGTCGCCATACTGCGCCCCAACGTGTCAATCAGCCCAACCAGCAGGGCCGCCACAAACGCGCCCCCGATGGACCCGATGCCGCCAATGATAATTACCACAAAGGCAACAATCAGGATGTTATCGCCCATCCCCGGCTCTATCGCGAAAATCGGTGCCGCAATGACGCCCGCAAAGCCGGCCAGCATCGCCCCCACACCAAAGACAATCATAAACAGCTGTTTAATATTCACCCCCAGCGCCGCAACCATATCGGGCGTAGTAGCCCCCGCACGGATCAACATGCCGATACGGGTATAGCTGACCGTGAAGAACAACAGCAGCGCCACAACAAGACCTGCAAAGATGGTGAAAAACCGGTACACCGGATAGCGCAGCGTTTCTGTCAACTGAATGGATCCCGACAGAAATTCCGGCGGCGCAATCGTCAGGGTCGCAGGGCCAAAGACCACCTTGGCCAGCTCGTTGAGGAAAATGATGATGCCAAAGGTCGCCAGCACTTGGTCCAGATGACTGCGGGCGTACAGATGCCGGAAGATAAAATACTCAAGCACCAGCCCGAACACCAAGGCTGTGCCCATCGACAGCACCACCGCCAGCACGAAACTGCCCGTAAGCTGCGTATAAGCGAACACCAGATAGGCCCCCACCATATACTGCACACCGTGCGCCAGATTGATGAAGCCCATCACCCCGAACACCAGCGTCAGCCCCGCGGCAATCAGAAACAACAGCATACCGTACTGTAGCCCATTCAGGCACAGGATCAGAAAAAGCGTCAGCGACATCGGGAATCCTAAATCTTGGACAAGGCAGGGCCTGCGCGATACCCGCACAGGCCCCTGTTTGTAATCGGCAGCTTACATCTTGCACTCTTCATGGAAGCTGTCCGCATAATCCTCGACCACGGTGCGCACAAAGGAGGTGTGGAACTGGCCATCGTCCCGCTTGACCACAGTGATCATGTGGAAATCCTGCACCGGATAATGGTTGTTGCTGAAGGAAAAATCACCGCGCAGGGAGGTGAAATCAGCCGCTTTCAGCGCCGCCCGCACGGCGTCTTTGTCGCTCAGATCACCGCCAGTTTTGGCGACGGCACTGTCGATCAGGCTGGCAGTATCATAGGCCTGCATGGCGTAGGATCCAGGGATATAGCCATACTTCGCCTCGAACGCCGTCACGAAAGCAGTGTTCGCCTCATTGTCCAGATCGGGCGCCCATGATCCCGCAGACAGAAACCCCACAGCCGCGTCTTTCTGGCCGGGCAATGTTGTCTCGTCCGTGGTAAAGACCGACATAAATTTCATGCTGTCGGACAGGCCCGCATTGGCAAACTGGTTGACCAGACGCACACCCATACCGCCGGGCATAAAGGCAAACACCGCGTCAGAGCCGGAGGTCGAAATCCGCGCCAACTCGGCCGAGAAATCCTGATGGCCCAGCGGTGTAAACACCTCGCCGCTCACCGTGCCTTCAAAGGTCTTGGTAAACCCTTCAACGTTGTCGCGCCCCGCCTGATAGTTCGGCACGAGGGTAAATACGTTTTTATAGCCTTCCTCGTTGGCGATCATCCCGCTGACTTCGGCGTTCTGGTTGTTCTGATAAGACGTGGCAAAGAAATACGGATTGCAGTTTTTGCCCGCAAAGGTCGAAGGACCGGCGTTGGGGCTGAGCAGGAAAGTCTCGGATTCCACAATCGGCTTGAAAATCGCTTGAAGCATGTTCGAGAACACAGTGCCCACGACAAAATCCACCTTGTCCTTCTCCACCAGCGATGTCGCCTTTAGCAGCGCCACATCCGGCTTCAATTCGTCATCCTCAACGGTCAGCACCACTTTGCGCCCGCCCAGCATGCCGTCTTTTTGATCCAGCGCCAGCTGGAAACCGTCAACGATCTGCTGGCCAAGCGCCGCAGGTGGACCCGACAGCGTCACAACCATGCCGATTTTCAAATCTTCGGCCAGCGCTGTGGTGCCCATCAGCACGCTCATCGCCAAGCCGGTTGTCAAATGTCCCAGATACGTCTTCATGTCACTCTCCCGTTGATTGCCCCTTTTTGACGGGGCTGTTTATTCGTGTATTCCGCAGTATTGCGGCAGTTTCACCCTTTGTCAGCTTTTTCCAGCGCCAGAGTCCGATTTAGCCGCAAAACCCGCCATTTTCGCATAGCCGCGCACAATTGCTTCGCGCTCCGCGTGAGACATGACATCGTCAATATGCGCAAACCCTGCGGGCGCGCGCTTTTCGACCTCGTCAATCACCCGTTCCGGTCCGCCCAGACGGTTGGTGCGCACCACTTCCGCCGTCTTGGGCAACCGCTCCTGCTCGTATCTATACAGCGCCTCGCGCGGATGCTCGGACCGCGCCAGCAGATCCGCAAGGCAGCGCGCATCCAGAATGGCCTGCGCCGACCCGTTGGACCCCACCGGATACATCGGGTGCGCGGCATCGCCCAGCAGCGTCACACGCCCATGCGTCCAACGCGGCAGCGGATCGCGGTCGGCCATCGGGTATTCATAAATAGCACTGCTGGCGCGCACCAAGGCCTCCAGATCCATCCCCGGCACATGAAAGCGTTTGGCATAGGGCAGCACCCGCGACAGCTGCGCCATCTTGGACCAACTCTCTGGCTGCGGGGTCGACACGGCGGGGTCCGCCACGCGCACGTTGACCACCCAGTTCATCAACTGCTTGCCGTCCTTGGCGGGGGCAATCGGGTACAGCACCAGCTTGCCCGCCAGCCCGCCCGCAATCGCCATCGTCTCGCCGTCTTCCCACACGGGCCAATCCACGGCACCGCGCCACATGACAACGCCGGGCCAGCTCGGCGCGCCCTCATTCGGGAAAAACTGCCGCCGCCCGACACTGTGGATGCCGTCCGCACAGACCAGCACCTCGGCGCGGAAAGTGCGAGAGGAACAGCCATCGGTGGAATCAGTAAAATGCGCGGTCACGCCCCCCTCGTCCTGCACAAAGCCAGACAGGCGCAGGCCGGTCTGCACAGCATTCGGCCCCAACCGCTCAATCACCGCGTCGAAAAGCAGTTTCTGCAACCGCCCGCGATGGATGGAAAATTGCGGATGCGCGTGCCCCGCATGCACCCCCCGCGCCTCACGCCAGACCTCTTGACCCGTCCGCGTCAGATAGCGCAATTCGCGCGTGCGCAGGCCCACTTCGTCCAGTCGCGGCAACAGACCCAAGGCCGCCAGCTCTGCAATCGAATGGGGCAGCGTGTTGATCCCCACGCCCACTTCGCGCACCGTTGCGGCCTGCTCAACCACGACAGCTTTGATCCCGCGCTGGTGCAGCATCAGCGCTGCCGTCAGCCCGCCAATCCCTGCACCCGCAATCAGTACGGTCATGCGTCATCCCCTTCGGGCGGCGGCAGAAAATCAACCGCATGGGCAGCAGCCACAGCGACAACCTCTGCCGGATTGGGGGTTGGCCCCATGTTGTTCAGCGCCCAGAACAGATCATAGAGCCGCAGCGCAGGTGTAACCCAGAATAGCGTCTTGATGGTCTGGCCCGATTTGTTGAAAATCCCGTGCGGGATGCCGCGCGGCAGCTTCACCAGATCGCCCGGCTCTCCAATCATCTCGTGCCCGTCCAGCACAAAGTCGAATTTACCCTCAAGGATATACAAAAACTCGTCCTGCTCGGGGTGGATATGCGGCGGCACAAACGTACCGGGCGGCAGCGTCGCATGCCAAGACAGACAGTCTTGCGTGTGCTGCTTGGGCACATAGGTCTGCCCCAGAATGTTCCAGCTGATCCCCTCAAGGCTCTCGCCCGAGCGGACAATGCCCGCCTCCATTTTAATCATATTCCTATTCCTTCAAATTCACCTGTAAACGCCGCCGTCAGCGGGCTATCCGCCTGCTTCAGCGCTTCCAGAATGGTGAAATGGTTATGCATACCATCAATATGACAACGCGTTTGCATGTCCAGTCCCGCCCAGATCATCATCATCAGTTGCGACTGGCGAATGAACTCCGGTCGCTCGCCGCCGCCCACCCAGCAGCTTAGCGGACCTAACCCATAGGGCGCATGCAACACCGCGCTTTCCTGCGCCGCCTCGGCCATATCCAGATGCAGCGTCTCGTTCATCTGCGTGTGCAGCAAAGGCCGCAAGTCATGCAGACCGCTGATCGACAGGGTATGCACAATGCGCCCGCGCACAGCCTCCGGCAGCGGACTGTCTTCGCATAGCATTCGTGTCACCAGATGCCCGCCCGCCGAATGGCCCGCCAGACAGATCGGCCCCGCCACATGCGCCGCCGCCATGGTAATCGCCGCACCGATCTCAGCCGTAATCCCGCTGATCCGCACGTTAGGTGTCAGCGTATAGCTGGGAATGCACACCGCCCAGCCGCGCGCCCGCGCCCCTTCGGCCAGATCGGTCCAATGGGATTTATCCAGCCGCATCCAGTAACCGCCATGCACAAACACGGCCAGGCCTTGCGCAGGCCCGTCAGGGTGAATGATGTCCAGCTTTTGCCGCGCGCCACTGCCATAGGCGATGTCCTGCGACAACACCGCAGGGTCCAGTGCTGCACGATACGCCGCTGCACGCTGCGCCCAAAACGCGGGCAGCGCATGTGACCCCTCCACATGCGCCATATTGGCAAAGGCATCGTCCCAATCGATAGCAACCATCATGCACCTGCGTCAGGGGGCGGCAGGAAGTCAACTTCGTGCAGCGCAGAAATGCGGGTCAGCTCGGCAGGGTCGGTGACGCCGTCGAGTTGCACAAACAGGTCGTAGAGCTTGCGCGAGGGCGCCACGCCAAAAATGCAGGTCGCCTCCGCGCCTGAGCGGTTGAAAATGCCATGCGCCTGCCCGCGCGGCATCCGCACAGTATCCCCTGCCCCTGCTTTATGCAGGTCTTGCATAAACTCGACCTCAAGCGCTCCGCCGATCACATAAATCCATTCATCCTGATACGGATGGATGTGCGGCGGCACAAAACTGTCGACGGGAATGGTGGCATGCCAGACAAAGGCCTCGTCGGTCAGCAGCTTGGGCACATAGGTCTGGCCGACTACGCTCCACCGCTGGTCGTTTATGCCGCCTTCGGCCGGTGTTACGCCTTTTTGCATTTGTAAGCCCCCTGATTGCACATCTATGGCCGTCATTGTGCACGGAATTATTAAAACCCGTTATCCATAAAACGAACGCATCTTGTAACCGCCTGTTTCAAGCTTGAAATATATCCGGTGTTCTCTAGTCTGATCCCAGAGGAGCGCCGCGCAAATGATCCACCAGCCCTTTTTTTCACAACATCCCATCCTGCGCACCAGTGATCTGGACGAGGCGCGCACCCGCGTTTCACAAAAATTCTGCGACCACCGTCTGGATCTGGCCAGCCGCACCGCCCGCCTGAGCGTCGCACATAATGCGGTGCGGGGCAGGCACGTGTCAGTGAATTATCTGTCTTACGGAGCGGAAGTCATGGTTGATCCGGGCACGCTCGGCGCCTTTTACCTGTTCCAGGTTCCGCTGGCGGGCAAGGCGCTGATCCGGCATCGCACAGACGAAATGACCGCCCATGCGCGCGCCGGAATTCTGCTTAATCCAGACCGTCCCGTCCGGCTTCACTGGGATGCCGACTGCGCCCAGCTGCTGTTCCAGATTGACCGCACTCATCTGGACACGGTGGCAAGTGCGCTGACTGGTGCGCCTTTGCCAGGGCCTGTCCGGTTCGATATGTTGGTGGATTTTGCCACCTGCAGCGGGCAAAAGATATACCGCAGTTTTATGGCCTGCGCCCAAGCGGTCGAGCAGGGCGCGCTGTTCCGACGCCCGCTGTCAAGCCTTGATGCCCGCGTTGAATTCGACCTTGTCCAGACCCTTCTAACCTTACAGAACAGCAACATCAGCCATATCATTGCGCGTGCGGATACCGTGGCACGACCCCGTGATATCCGCCGTGCGCTGGACTATATGCATGCCAATCTGGGCGAGCCGATTACAATTACAGACATCGCACAAGCAGCTGATGTGAACGTGCGGACCTTGCAGAAAAGCTTTCGCCAGACGCTTGGCCTTACCCCCATGCAGGTGTTGCGTAACGCGCGGCTGGACACCGCGCATTATCTGTTGATGGCCCGCTGCACGACGCAAAGCGTCTCTGATACGGCATATTCCAGCGGTTTTTCCCATCTTGGCAGGTTTTCATTCTACTACCGCAACCGCTTTGGTTACAGGCCAAGCGACGGGCCCCAACCCTGAAAGTCGGGGGCATGAAAGTCCGTATCCAGAACACCCCGACCCTTAGCAAATGCCTGCGTTAGCCAGCAAAAACACTGAGGCATGCCTCACCTCTGCTGAACATCCAATACTCAATGCGAAAACTCACTGCCGAAGGGCTGATCGAAAAGCAAGGCTCCAGCAGGACCGGCGTCACCTGTCAGGGAACGGAAAAGGGCAAAGCGATCACGGATACTCATCGTGAAATCCGCAAACAGCTTTTAAAAGACCGGATCAGCAGCTTGCAAGGCTATACAAAGCGGCTGCCAGTCAGCACTTGAACACACTTGCCAACCTGTACGAAAAAATCCCGCGTACGGCAGCCGAATACCGGCGATAGGTCAGACTGTCTGGCACAGGGGGCAGGCTGGCACAGGGGCAGGTGCGGGGCAAATCAGATCGGGTTTGCCACTGCGAAAGTCTTGAAAAACGCCAGGAACGCGCGGTCGGGATCACGCGGCGCATCCTTGCCTTTGGCCCAATCGCGCCATTCTCCCTCAACATGGTAAATATCATAGCCCGGATAACGCAGGCGCGCCGTCTCATAGGTATCACTGCGCAGGGCGTCACCGCGCGTCTCCAGCCAAACAGGGCGCGGACGCAGTGCTGACGCACGCTCCTCGGTGCGGACCTTGCGGCCCACTTTGGAAAACGCCAGTTCCCGCTCCACTTCGGCCTCGGCTTTGGCATCCTTGCGCCACCAACGCAGTTCGACATGGGTGACCCTCCTGCCCGTCTTGATCGGTCCTACCTCGACCACATAATCGCTCAGCGCGCAGACCTCGACCACAGCCGGATCAATCGCACGGAGTTTGAGATTGGACCAGGATGTCAGTTTGCCTTTGGGCACACCAAGGATACCGCGCAAATCGTCCACGCTGAATTTCTCGGAGGACTTCCAACGCAGGTTGCCGCGCTTCTGGATCATCTCGTAGAGCGTCAGCGCATATTTGGAACTGAGCGCAAACATCACCTCGCGCTGGAGACGGGCAAAGACAGTGCTGTCTTTGATGATGCGGCGCAAACGGGTGGGGATTTCATATTCCAGCAATCCATCACGGCGCGTCGTCTCGATGTTGCCTCCCAACAGTTGCACCCGCTCGATGGCATCCTCGCCGTCGCGCTGCACCTTCACTTTCACAATCGCACCCATCAGCCGCTCGATTGATTCTCCGACGCGGTCATTGGAATTATGCGTGCCGCGCAGATCTGCTTTGGCGATGACATGCGTCACAGGCTTGTCGATTGCATCCCAGGCGTTCTCCAGCAGCTGGTTGTAAATCCTGCGATCGGCGAGCGTGAGTGGCGTCACCTCGACAAGGTCCACCAGCTCGCCCGGCTTGACCAGACTCTCGGAATTTGGCCGCGCCGTGACAGTGCGGTAAGGTTTGGTTGCCATCTGCTCGCTTACACGCTTATTCTTACTTTTGTAGCTGTTCCAAAGTAAGATACCCTAAAAATTGCCCATGGGCAATCACCCGAAAAGTAAGGATAGGAAAGCCCGAATTAAAGGGAGCGATTCGCATCCCCCTGTATTCTAGCCACTTTTCGGCACCCGCAAAGCCACCAAAGGCCACCACCCGAAACGTAAGAGTTATGCCCGCCCCAAGATGTAATTACAGCAATCCCGGAATGTAGTTATAGACATCCCCGAACGTAAGCAAACCAGTCCCGACAAGTAAGGTTAGAGACTGAATCGCCCATATTTATAAAGCGATGGCTTACCTGAACATAGAAGATTCCGAAGGAAGAACATAAAGCTGTTTCTTTGATTTGTTTTTTATGGGGTCGCAGATAATTTCATGCAGACTTTCCCAAGACTTACTTTTCGGGTGATTGTGCATCCAGACGGTAGCAAATGAAGCGATACACAGGAAAATATGGGCAATTTCCACTCTGGCAAGATGACTATCGTAATTTCCCGTCTTTTCGCGCATATCGTTAAATATTCACACTTGAGCATTGCTGATGCGCAGTTCATGATTCGGATAAAATCATAACATGAGGATATCATGGAGCAGCCTGTACTTCCCCCCGTTACGCTTGCGGAGCTTGACCAGTTGTCAAACCGCGCGGCGACAGTCATTGCGCGTCTGCGCGACCGCCTTTATGCGCCAGGCACCAGTAAGGAACTGGACTTAAGGTTCACGGTTCGCAAAGCCGCCGAGATGGTGGGCCGTAGTGATAAACTGATACGCGATGCTGAAGCTGATGGGCGCCTGCCTGACCCGCAAAAAGACGCTGAAACCGGGCGCCGCACGGGTTATAGTCTGGCACAAGTAAACCAGATGCGGCAGGCTTTTGGCACTCTGCCCCACCGGAGTGCAAGTGATCCAGCGATGGTTCTGGCGATCCAGAATTTCAAAGGCGGTGTCGGCAAATCAACTATGGTGTGCCATCTTGCACAATTTCTGGCACTCAAAGGTTACCGCGTCTGCGTGATTGATTGTGACAGCCAGGCGAGTACCACAAGTATCTTCGGTCTAAACCCCGACATTGATGTCGATGAAGAAGAAGAAACGCTCTATCCGTTTTTCCGCCACGGCGGCCCCAAGACGCTGCATTATGCGTTGCGCGGAACCTACTGGCCCGGCATCGCGCTGATCCCTGCCAATCTGGGTCTCTACGATGCCGAATATGAATTTGCTGCCCGTATGGCACGGGACCAGTCCTTTGTGCTGGACCGTTTGCGTGAAGGGATTGACAGCATCAAGGATGAATTCGACGTCATTTTACTAGATCCCCCCCCGGCCCTCGGGATGTTGTCCTTGTCTGTGCTGCGCGCGGCCAATGCGATTGTCATTCCCGCGCCGCCCAACAACATTGATTTCGGCTCAACTGCGCATTTCCTCAAGATGATGGGTGCGACGCTGAACGAATTGGCGCGCGCAGGCGGTGCGCGTGATTATGCTTTTATTAAAATTCTTGCGACAAAGATGAATGACAGCAAGTCGGCGCATCAGGCGATCAAGCGGATGATGGACGCGGTATTTCCGCATGACATGTTGAATGCGGTACTCAAAGACAGTGCCGAAATTGACAATGCAGCAGCCAACCTGGCCACTGTCTACGAACTAACTGGTGCGGCCACACGCACAGACACGCACAAACGCTGCCGTGCCTATCTGGATGCTGTCAACAGCGAGATCGAGCTGTTGATCCGCAAAACATGGCCCAGCCATTATAAAAACCTGCGCAAGGAGGGACTGCTATGAGCAAGAAGCACGACGCAATTTTTGACGATGTGTTGAGTGATCTGGACGGACCAGCACAACCGCAGGTCCGTGAATCCGCGCGGTTTCTCAAACGCTCGACCACCATCAATGACCGGATGTCGGGTGAGTTGGAGGAAAAGACGCTGCGCTGGGTGGATCCGTCCGATTGCCGGATGTGGGAGCGGCACAACCGCGATTACGGCCTGCTGAACGAAGAAAATTGCCGCGATCTGATCGACGGGATCAAGGCGCAGGGCCGTCAGGAATTTGCCGCTGTTGTGCGGCCTATCGACGATCCTGATTTCAAATACGAGGTTATTTGCGGCGCGCGGCGTCATTTTGCCATCAGCTGGCTGCGCGCCAACAATTATACCCAGTTTAAATATCTGGTTGAGCCACGGGTGATGACCGACGAAGAGGCGTTTCGCCTTGCCGATATCGAAAACCGCGAGCGTGAGGACATCAGTGATTACGAGCGTGCCATCGACTACGCAGACGCTATCGCGCGCTACTATGGTGGCAAGCAAAAGGCGATGGCAGAGCGGTTGGAGGTCAGCCAGCCGTGGCTGTCGCGCTATCTGGCGTTGGCCTCCTTGCCTGCGCAGATCGTCAACGCATTCCCCACGATCCGCGATCTGAAAGAGCGTCATGCGCGCGAGATCAAACCGTTGCTGGCCCGTCCGGCGACCGCAGAGCCGCTGTTGGCCCAAGCCGCGCGCATAGAGGCGCAACAGCAAAGCGCGCGGAACGGGCGTGGCCCGTTTATTGACCCGTCCGATGTGGTAAAGCAGCTGCGCAGTGCGACTGAAGAGCCGAAGGTAAAGCCGTTGCGCAAGCTGGACGAGGACACTTACCACCGGTCTGCCGGAGAAAAGGGCATCACAGCGCGCAAGCGGGGCCGGAAATACCAGCTGGAGTTTGAAGATACGCTGTCAGAAGCCAGCCTGCGCGGCGCTTTTGATGCGTTTGTAAAAGCGCGATATGCAAAGCCCTGATTGCCCATGGGCAATAACAGCCTAAGAATCTGAATTAACGTAATAATTCTACTAATTAGACGAACTGTCGTTACGTGAAGGTCAAAAGTCTGGCGCGGTCGATTACAGCAAGGCTGCGCGGGGCAGGGGAAAGCGGCACAAAGCTTACCGACAGGCCGGAGGGGCGCCAGTCACATATGCCAAAGCCTGTACCCTCGACCAGCCGCAGATCGCTGGTTTCCAGCAGGTCCACGGTTGAATCCTGCCCGTTAGAGACCACAATAGGAATTCCGTGCCACTGACTGACGCGGTTGATGTGGATGTGCCCTGACACGATGCCCGCAATGGTATGCCCGTTCAGCGCCTCCGCCAGCCTGTCCGTGCTGTCCATGTCAATGCTGCCCCAAGGTAGGCCGTCAGGATCGATGCGTGGCGGGTGATGCATGACAACAAGCTTGGGCAGGCCTGTATGGCGCCGCAACGCGGTGCCTAGAAAAGTGAACTGGTCCGCACAAATCGCCCCTGCCACATGCCCCGCCACTGAAGTGTCCAGCGTGATCACATGCAACCCGCCCAGCACGCTGTCGTGGCAATAGGGGGCGTCCGAGGGCGGCGTACCGCGGGAGGCGTGAAACTCTGCCCGCTTGTCGTGATTGCCCAGGGCCAGAACAACGGGCGCCTGTAACGGCTTCAGCATCTCGTGCAGCAATGCGTAGCTGCGCGGATGGCCGGTGTTCGTCAGATCGCCGCTGACAATCACGAAGTCAGGTTGACGTTCCATCGCGTTGATCAGGCCAACCACACGGTTCAGGGTCGCGACCGCGCCGGTTTTGTCGCTTGGATCCCCTGCGTCAGGGTGAGAAATATGAAGGTCTGTCAGATGGATAAATCGGGTCATCGTGATATTCCTGCGGCTTTGACAAGGGTGGCAGTGTAAGGATGGGCGGGCGCGCGCAGCACTTGGGCGGCAGGTCCTGTCTCAAGCGCTTTGCCGTGCTGCATGACCAATATGTGATCGCAGATGGACCCCACAACGGCCAGATCGTGACTGATAAACAGGATACCTAGCCCCAGTTCATCCTGCAAATCCATCAGCAGGTTCAGAATCTGCGCCTGTACGGAGACATCGAGCGCCGAGACAGCCTCGTCCGCGACCAGAAGGGCAGGGCGGGTGACAATCGCGCGGGCAATGGCGATGCGCTGCCGCTGGCCACCGGAAAACTCATGCGGATATTTACCGGCGTCACGGGCGTGAAGCCCGACCTGTTCCAGCGCCTCGTTTGTGCGCCTTTCCGTGGTGCCGTCCACCCCGATGGCGCGCAACGGTTCTGCGATGGACCAGCCGACGGCGCGCCGCGGGTTCAGCGATCCGTAGGGGTCCTGAAACACCATCTGGAACTGTTGCCGCAGTTTGCGCAATTCCGGCGCGGGCAGGGTGTGCAGATTTTGCCCGTTGAACAGGACTTCGCCCTCGTCGGGGGCCTCGAACGCCATAACCATGCGTGCAAGCGTTGATTTGCCAGAACCGCTCTCGCCCACAATCCCCAATGTCTCGCCTGCGCGAATGGTAAAGCTGGTATTGTCCACAGCGGTCAGCACCGGGGCCGCGCGCAACAGGGCGTTGCGCGGCAGGCGGTAGCGGCGGGTCAGTCCGCGCGCCTCCAGCAGCGGGGCGGTCATGCGTCCTCTCCGGTGTGTAAATGGCAGGCTGCGTGGCGGTTTGCCCCGACGGGTTTCAGGGCGGGTTTGAACGTGGTGCAGCGTGATACCTCTACCGGACAGCGGCCCGAGAAACGGCAGCCATGGGGCAGGGCGAACAGTTGCGGCACAGTGCCAGCGATTGTCGGCAGGCGGCGGCGTTTTCCGTTTGCGTCACGCGGACTGCGTGTGGGGTCAGGGCGCGCAGCCAGCAGGCCTTTGGTGTAGGGATGAATAGGTGCCGCCAGCACATCGGCAGTGAGGCCCTGCTCCACCATATCGCCGCCGTACATTACCACAATATGCTCTGTCGCACGGGCCACGGCGTCAAGGTCATGGGTGATGAACACCAGCGCCATATCACGTTCGCGCGACAGTCGTACAAGCAGATCGGTGATCTTTAGCGCGACATTCGCATCAAGTGCGGTGGTAGGCTCGTCCGCGATCAGCAGGGCAGGGTTGCAGGCCAGTGCGAGGGCGATCAACACACGCTGGCGCTGCCCGCCGCTCAGCTCATGCGGAAATTGCCGCATACGAGCGGCGGGATTGGGAATGTCGACTTCCTCGAACAAGGACAGCGCGCGGGTACGGGCCTGATCACGGCTTAGCCCTTCGTGAACCATCATCGGCTCCATCACGGTATCCCCCGCCCGCCGCAGCGGGTTCAGCGCAGCCATCGGTTCCTGAAACACCATCGCGACGCGGCGCGCACGGATCGCTTGCCATTCCACTTCCGTGGCATGGGTCATATCGCGCCCGTCCATGCGCAGCATACCGCCCAGCCGCGCTGCATCGGGCGCCATGCCCATCAGGCTCAGCGCCAGCATGGTTTTGCCCGACCCACTCTCGCCGACGATGCCCAAACGGTCCCCCGCATGGATCATCAGCGAGGTGTGGCGCAGCGCTGTTGCATTTCCAAAACTGACTGAAAAATCAATGAGTTGCAGCATTACCGCTCTCTCGATAATCGGGGATCGGTGATGTCGCGCAACCCGTCGCCCAATAGGCCAAAGCCGAGCACCGCCGTGATGATGCACAGGCCAGGATAGATGGCGAGATGCGGCGCGAGGTACATCAGCGTCTGCGCCTCCGACAGCATCCGCCCCCAGCTGGAGGCGGGCGGCTGTGCGCCTAGGCCTAGATAGGACAGGGCGGCTTCAGCAAGGATGGCGACTGCGAATTCGATGGTGGCCTGCACAATGATCGCTGCGGCAATGTTGGGCAGGATGTGATCGCGGCTGATCACGAATTTACTCATCCCCGCCGCGCGAGAGGCGGCAACATAATCCAGCGTCCAGATCTGGTTGGCAGAGCCGCGCGTCACACGGGCAAAGATCGGAATGTTGATAAACGCAATCGCGAGCACCGCGTTGCTGAGGGAGGGGCCAAATACCGCTGCCAGCATAATTGCAAACAGCAGGGCAGGGAAGGCAAAACCCAGATCGGCCAGCCGCATCACGCCATCCTCGACCCAGCCGCCAATCGCAGAGGCCAGCAGCCCCAGCGCCACCCCGATAGAGCCGCCCAGCAGCACCGCCACCAGCGCCACGGTCATGGAATTGCGCGCGGCGGCCATCAGCTGGGACACCACATCGCGGCCCAGTTGATCTGTCCCCAGCCAATGGGCGGGGGAGGGGGCGGCAAACCTGTCGCTGATTTTCATTGCAGTTGGGTCATGCGGAGTCCAGATCATAGACAGGGCTGCAATGCCCACCACCAGCCCGACCAGCACCGCGCCGATGATAAAATTTGCGGGCAAACGGCGGTTCATGCGCGGGCCTTCAGGCGGGGATCAATCACCACATACAGCAGATCAACGATGAAATTCGCCGTCACCACAATGGCCGCAAACAGCATCACTAGTGCTTGCACCGTGGGCAGGTCGCGGTTGGCGATAGACTGGAAGATCAGGCGGCCAAGGCCCGGCAGGTAGAATACGTTTTCAATCACAATCGTCCCCGTCACAAGGGCGGCAAACTGCATGCCCACAATCGTGACAATCGGCACCAGTGCGTTGGGCAGCACATGCCGCCACAGTACACGGCGGCGCGACAGACCGGACGCCCGCGCCGTGCGCACAAAATCCTGCCGCATCACCTCCAGCGCGGAGGAGCGCGTGACCCGTGCCAGCACCGCCGATTGCACGAGTGCCAGCGCAATCGTCGGCAGCACCAGCGAGCGGACAGCGGCCACCGGATCGGACCAGCCGGAAAAGCCACCGGGCGGCAGCCAGCGCAGCTTGACCGCGAACAATAGCACCAGCAGGATCGACAGCCAGAAGGCGGGCACGGCAATGCCGATCTGGCTGAGGAACATTACCCCCCAATCGCCGATCTTGCGGTGGCGCGCAGCAGCGCCAATGCCCAGTGTCAGAGCAATGATCAGGGTGAAGAACATGCCCGCTACGGCCAGTGAGACGGTCATTGGCAGCCGTTCCGCAATCAGGATGGAGACGGGCACGCGGAACGAATGGCTGATCCCGAAATCACCGTGCAGCGCATTCCAGACCCATGAAAAATAGCGCACCAGCAGCGGCTCGTTCAGGCCCAACTGTGTCCGCAGGGCCGCCAGCGCATCCTCGGTCGCGTCCATGCCCAGAATGGTCAGCGCGGGATCACCGGGCAGCACATTCATCACGGCAAAGACGACAACGGAAACGGCAAGCAGTGTCAGCAGAAATCCAACGGTACGGCGGAACAGGAAATACCCCATATCAGGCAATCAAGCTTTGGGCAGGCTGCGGGCAGCAAAAGCGCCCGCAGCCAAATCCTTTAGCCGCCGTTGCTCACGCCTTTGAGGGGCATATAGAGCACTGGTGCAGAAGACCAATACCCTTCGACGCCGGTGCGGAACACACCCAGCAAAGGCAGCTGGAACAGGAAGGCATGCACCGACTGGTCGGAGAGTGTTTGCTGGCCCTGCTTCAGCAATGCGTCCCGCTTGGCGGGATCGGCTTCAGTCTTGATGCTCTCCCAAAGGGCGGTAAATTCGGGATTGTCATAACCGTAAAAGTAATCTGGCCCGCGCGCAAAGTTGCCCATGTCATTGGGGGCGGTATGGGCAATGATGGTCATGTCGAAGTTCTTTTTCTTATAGACCTCGTCAATCCAGAAGCCCCATTCGACGTTCTCGACTTTTGCATCAATGCCCGCTGCCGACAGCTCTGCCTGAATGATCTCTGCCGAGCGCATGGCATAGGGGAAGGGGGGTACGCGTAGGGTCATCGTGGTGCCTGCAACGCCGGCCTCCGTGAACATCGCTTTGGCTTTTTCAGTGTCATGCGGGTAGGCGCCGGTCAGGTCCAGATAGGCGGTGCCGTGGGGCGGATAAAAGCTGCCGATGGGCACGGCCTGCCCGTACATCGCGCCCTCGATAATCTCTTCGCGATTGATGGCAGTGGCCACGGCGCGGCGCACGTCGATGTTGTCAAACGGTGCCTTGGCGTTGTTCATCGCCAGAATAACCTCGCCTTCGGTCGATCCGATATTGACCCTAAAGCGCGGATCAGACTCGAATTGCGGCAGCAGTTCGGGCGCGGGAAAACCGGGGAAGGCGTCAAGCTCTTCCGCCATCATCGCAGCAGTTGCAGCGGCGGGATCAGAGATGAAGCGGAACTCGACCTTGTCGAGCGCAACAGAAGCCACATCGCGGTGATCGGGATTTTTCACCAGTGTCAGGCGGTCGCCACGCGTCCAGCTGTCCAGCTTGAAAGGGCCGGTGCCGACGGGGGCTGTGTTGTTGGTGGCAGCTGATTCTTCAGCGACGATTGCGCTGTCGCCCTGTCCCATGTTGAACAGGAAAAACGCATCCTTGCCCGACAGCTTGATCTCGACCGTCTGCGGATCAATCGCGGTGACAGAAGCGACGGGTTTAAAGATATCCTTGGACGGGTTCACACTGTCTTCGGCCATGGCGCGATTGAACGAGAATACCACATCGTCAGCGTTAAAATCGGTGCCATCGTGATATTTCACGCCGGACGCCAGCGTGAAAGTATAGGTCAGCCCGTCTTCGGAAATGTCCCAGCCCGTAGCAAGGTTCGGCAGTACCTCGCCATTTTCGGCAACAATGGTCAGCGATTCAAAGACATTCATGGTCAACATGCCGTCAATGGAGGCTGTGGCATCTGCGGTGGGGTCCAGCGATGTCGGCTCCTGTTGCAGGCCAATCCGCAGGGTGTCGGCATTTGCGGTTAACGGTGCGGCAGCGAGGCCAATCGTGAGAGCGAGTATCGGGAGTGCGGAGGTCTTGAGATAGCCAGACATAGGGGAAAATCCTTTGTGAGTGGTGTCAAGCAGGGCAACAATCATTCATCCGAGTAAGGTCAAGTGTGCGCAGGCGCATGGGCAGGCGTCAACAGTTGTGACACCGTATTTGTCGCTTTGGCATGACAGCCCCTTCTGGATCCGCCGTCCCCGCAACCGGCAGTTTGATGTGTGTGTCCGCCTTGGTTTCGTATGGACGTGAAGGTGTTTGCGCTGGCGGGCCGGTCTGGTAATTGCACAGGGCAAATGCCGTATTTTCAGGCGTCAACCCAGCCGGTTTGGGTCTTGAGCCGGTGCCGGATGGTATTGCGCACCCCCAGCGTCTGTTCCAGAAAGCAGCCCTTTTTAGCAGTGTCGATCAGGTGCCGCACAGCCGCGTCGTCATCGGGGGAATCGAGCATCACGTCGATCTCGAAAGACTTGGGCGCAGTCTCGTAAACGCGATCGCGCGCTTCCCAGTCCCAGATCACGCGGGTATCCACATGCAAGTCTGTGATCGTGACGCCCAGCCGTTTGGCAAAGGCCCGCATCTGCGTCATGATGCACCCCGTCAGGGAGGCCACAAACAAGGCCAGCGGGGGCGGGGCGGTTGCATCACCGCCATGAAACGGGCCTTCGTCGCTGGCAATCTCGAACGGCCCTTCCTTGAAAGGTTGGGTCATGTAGCAGGTCAGCTCGTTGCGCATTTTACCAGTCGCGGTGCCGTGGCAGTCAAACTGCACTTGCGCGCGTGTCATGCCCTTGTTGGGATCATCGCTCATGCCGGGACCTTGCGGATGGTGTTGCGCAGGATGCCGATTTTCTCGATCTCAAGCTCGATCGTGTCGCCGTCTGACAGCTGGCGGCCGATCTCAAGCCCGCAGCCTGTGCCGACTGTGCCGGAGCCTATGACCTCGCCCGCATGGATCGTCTCGGAAGCCGAGATATGGGCAAGGATATCGCCGAAGGTGTGGTGCATCGTTGATGCGTTGCCGCCGCCCCGGCGTTCCCCGTTCACGCGCACTTCCATTTCTAGCGAAATGTGGCCGCGGGCGTCTACCGGCACCTCATCCGCCGTCACGATCACGGGGCCGAGGATGTTGCCGGTGTCGAAGTCCTTGCCTTTGGCGGGGCCAAGCTGTGCAGCCAGCTCTTTCATCTGGGCGTCACGCGCGCTCATGTCGTTGAAGATGGTATAGCCCCAGATATGGGCGCTGCCGTCCGCCGCCTTGATGTCTGTGCCGTCTTTGCCGATGATGATCGCCAGTTCCAGCTCATAGTCCATGTGGTTGGAATAGGCGGGCCAGCGCACGTCGTGCCCGTGCCCGATCACTGAAAACCTGTTGGCTTTGTAATAGATCGGCTGGTCGTACCAGACCTGCGGGATCTCCATTTTGCGGCCTGTCATCTTTTCGGCTTGTGCGAAGGAATTGATCAGATGCTCCTCAAAGGCCAGACAATCGCGCATCTGGCGCGGACGGGGCAGGGGGGCCAGCCATGTGACATCAGACGCACTTATGATCGCGCCTTCTTCACGGTCTGCGATGGTGCGACGGGCAAGGTCCAGCCCCGCATCGCCCGCGTCAATCAGTGCAAGCATACTGCCAAAAGGACCATCGGCGGCGCCGTTCAGGTCGAGGAGTTTGCCTTGATCCAGTACGGCTACAAGTATTTCGTTATCTTCATATCGTACGGTTGCGAATTTCACAGTTCAGTCCTCCAGTATGGCGACGGCGCGGGTGAAGCCTGCGGATGCGCCTTTGATTTTCCATGGAAAGCACGAGACGGTGAATCCGGTGGCGGGCAGCTGGTCCAGATTGGCGAGCTTCTCCATGTGGCAATAGCCGATGTCGATGGAGGCGCGGTGGCCTTCCCAGATGATCGAGGGATCTTGTGTCTCGGCCCATTTCTGCGCGGTGATGGAGAAGGGCGCATCCCAGGACCAGGCATCGGTGCCGGTCACACGCACGCCGCGCTCCAGCAGCCACAGCGTACCTTCGCGGCCCACACCGCACCCGCGGTTCAGGTAGTCATCATGGCCATAGCGCGCACCGGCGGCGGTATTGACCACCACGATGTCGAGGGGTTGCAGATCATGGCCGATGCGTTTCAGCTCTGCCTCGATATCGGCAGGGGTGGCCAGATAGCCATCTGGCATATGCCGGAAATCGAGTTTCACACCGGGATTAAAGCACCACTCCAGCGGCACCTCGTCGATGGTCAGCGCGCGCTCTCCGCCGTTCATGGTGGAGTGGTGGTGATAGGGCGCATCCAGATGGGTGCCGTTGTGGGTGGAAATTTGCAGCATCTCAACCGCCCAGCCTTCGCCACCGGGCAACTGGTGCCGCTCCAGCCCCGGAAAAAACCCGATGATCTGGTCGGCGGTCTGGTCGTGCGCCATGTAGGTGATTTTTGGCTCCATCGGGGGCGGATCAGAGCGGATGCCCATTTCAAGTGCGACAGAGATATCAATGAATTTACGAGCCATAGGAGTTCCTTAGAGCAAACCCGTCGCCAGCGACGGAAAGAGGAGAACGAGGACCAGCACCACCAGCATGATCGCGGCAAAGGGGGCTGCGCCCAGAAAGATATCGCCCAGCGTGACGGATTTATCCTCGATCACGGATTTGATGACATAGACCGACAGGCCAAAAGGCGGCGTGAGCAGGCCGATTTCCACGGCGAGGATGGTGACGATGCCGAACCAGACCAGATCGACGTTAAAGGGGGCCAGAACAGGCAACATGAGCGGCACAAGGATCAGCAGGATTGATGATGAATCGAGGATCATGCCCATGAGGATCACCACGACGACATAGGCGATCAGCACACCCCAGAGGCCGATATCGGCGGTGGAGACAAAGGTGCCGAAACCTGCGGGCAGGCCCGAGAACGCCAGCATCCGCGAATACATCTGGGCGGCAATAATCAAGAAGCAAACAGAGGCGGTGACCAGACCCGTCTCTACCAGTACCCGCCACAGCGCACGCGGGCCTAGGGTGCGTTTGGCAAAGCCCAGCAGCAGCGCGCCGATGGCCCCAATCGCGCCCGCCTCTACCGGCGTGAAGAAACCGCCGTAAATGCCGCCCAACACCAGACCGATCAGCAGGGCGATGGGCAAGAACTTTAGCAGCAGCACCGAAGGCGGGAACGCCTCTGTCGTGGTGAGGGACGGCGTGCCGGTGAATTTGGGAAAGAACGTGGCCATCGCCACAACGCCACCCGCAAAGAACAGCGCCAGCAGGGCGCCGGGGATGATGCCTGCGATGAACAGATCGCCAATGGATTGCTCTGTCAGCACACCGTAGAGGATCAGCAGCAGTGAAGGCGGGATCAGCATGCCCAGCACCGAAGAGCCAGCCACAATGCCCACCGCAAAACGCGAAGTATAGCCATGGCGCACCATTTCCGGCACGGCGATTTTAGTGAAGATCGCGGCAGAGGCGATGGAGATGCCGGTGATGGCGGCAAAGATTGCATTTGCGCCCACCGTCCCGATGCCAAGCCCCCCGCGCAGACGGCGAAAGGCGGCATTGGCGACATCGTAAGCGTCACGGCCTATCCCCGCCTCGGCCACGACAAACCCCATGAGGACAAACAGCGGCACAACCCCGAATTCATAGCTTGAGATGGAATTGGCTGCCGCGAGCCCCAGCAGTTTGGAGGCGAGCAGGGGCGATCCCTTGATCAGCCAGACGCCGATGAACGAACACAGCATGAGGGCGATGGGCACATAAAGCCCCATCATCACCAGCGTGACGATGGCCCCCAGCATGGCGATGCCGATCTCGATCCCGGTCATGGCGCGGCGCTCCACAACCGCACGATGCGCGCGGCAAATTGCGCCATAAGCATTGCGGTGCCAACGCAGATGATCAGCTTGACCGGCCAGACGGGGGCTGTGAAATTACCGATGGCGCCGACGAATGTGTCTTTCTCCCAAGACTGGGTGAACAGCGGCCATGAGGCATAGAGCAGCGCGCCCAGCAGCAAAATGGCGGCAATGTCGAACACCGTCTCCATCACCAGCGCCACACGCGGTGCGCGGCGGCGGATCGCGTCCAGCACAGCGGTTGAACGGGTAAAGCGGTCTGCGCGCAGGGTTTGGGGAACTTGCAGAAACACAATCGCCACGATGGACAGGGCAACCATTTCCGGCACGCCGGATATCGGCGCGTTGAACAGATTGCGCGCCAGCACATCGGCCCCGATCAGCAGCATGATCGCGACGATGAGCAGCGTACCCAGTACGTTGATTGCCACAGTGGCCCCGTCCAGTCCGCGCAGGGCGAGCGAGGCAAGGCCCCGCCCGCTGGTATTGTGGGAAGGCGACAAGGGTTATTCCTTGTCCCAGTCGCGCAGCGGTGTGGCGCCGGCGGCCCGCATCGCATCCATATAGACCTTGAGCACTTCGGTGGCCTGCTGGCCTTCGGCGTCCAGCGCTTCGGCCCAGACTTTTGCGGCGTTGTCCATGCCATCGGCCCATGCCTGCCGGAACTCTGGCGAAGCCTCGGAGATGGTTGCACCGTTTTCGCCCATCGTCTTCAGCGCGGCCTCGACCGCTGTTTCCAGATCGGCGTTGTACCATCCGCGCGCGGCATCGGCTCCAGTGATCAACGCCTGCTGTACTTCGGTCGGCAGGGCATCATACCAGTCCTTGTTGGCCCCGATCACGCCGGAATGCTGCGCCCCAAGACCCATTTTGGTGATGTAGGGCGCCACCTCGTACAGCTTGCCGGGCAGGGCGGCAGAGGCGAAAACGATCACCCCGTCATAGACGCCTGTTTTCAACTCGTTGTAATAGGTGGTGAGGTTGCCGGACACACCGACAGCGCCGGTGCCGGACAGCCAGTTGATCGCAGGGCCGGGGGCGGCGATTTTCTTGCCCGCCAGATCGGCCAGCGAATTGAGCGGAAATTTCGTCATGATCAAGTAGTCGTCGATTACGATGGGCGCGCCCAGAGGCACGATGTTGATGTCCGTATAGGCCTGCTGCATGCGCGGATCGTTCTTGTGCAGATTGTCCATCAGATCGGAGATTGTGGTCACATCTGTGGTCACGAACGGGGTATAATAGGTCACGTTTTGCAGCGCCAGCTTGGCTCCGTCAAACAGCGATGACACGGTGCCCAGCTCTGCCAGACCTTCGCCAATCGCTTCCGGTTCTTCGCCGACCTTGGCGATGGACCCGCCGAATTGCTCGCTGAAGGTGATCGTGTGCTCTGTCCCTTCAAGAGCCTTTTGCACCGCAGGCTCGAACACCTCCGGAAACATGCGGACCCAGCGGAACACGGGCGGATGCCCTGCCACGATGGTGGCGTTGGTATTTTCTGCGTGAACCGGTGCAGTTGTCAGCGTACCCATGAGCAGGGCCGCACCGAGTGTGGCGAGATATTTCATTGTCGTCCTCCCGTTGGTTTTAGTGTGTTTTAAGTGTCTGCACCGCCTCCCTGCGGTGCAAATTACTGTGCGGCAAAATCCTTTATTCCGCCGGCGGCAAAGCCGACCAGACGGTTCAGATAGTCGTCAACACCGGCGGGCGTATCATGGCCTGCCAGCCGTTCGGCGCGCCCGGATCGCGCCATGCCGGATACCAGCACATGGATCGCCAGATTATAGCCCCATGCGGCGTCTTCCCACGCCATGCCGCCGGCCTTTTGCAGTGCGCCGATAAAGATGCGTGCGGTTGCGTCATAGTGGGTGCGCACGAGGTCCTGATGCATGGTGTCTGCTGTCAGCATCCGCGCCATGATGCGTGCATAAGCTGCGCCACCGGCATCCTGCCCCAATGCGGGACGGAACAATGCAGTTAATACATCATTAACAGTCGGGGATGTCTGGAGGTGACCAAGCAGTAAAAGCCGTTCTGCGTTAATGGCCTTGGCGCGCCATCCGACGATGGCCGCATAGAGGTTTTCCTTGGTATCGAAATGATAGTGCAGCAGCCCCGGAGCGACCTTTGCCTCTTGGGCAATCGCGCGCATCGACGTGCCGTTATAGCCGTCTTGGGCAAAGACATGCTCGGCTGCCTGCAAGATCCGCAAGCGGGTGTCCTGTGCTGCAATTGCGCGCATGTCAGCTTTTTGAGTGGTTCCTGTCATAGGAGGAGCGTTACATTGACTGGTCGTTCAGTCAACTAGTTTCACAATAAATTTGTGCAACGTGACAGCCCTGATCGCCAATGCGGATGAAGAATATCATAGAATTGAGACATGCTTTCTTCGGGCTATGGGAGATGCTGCCTGCCTCGGGGATGGCGACTTAAGCTCACATGGCTCTCTCTGATCGCGCGTAATACGGTCGAGCGGTGTCTGCCAATCTCGATGGTGATCTTGCTTGCAGGGAATTTCGCAGCCAACATGTGTTTAATGGCGTTTAGCGTAAGTGGATCTGGCTCTTTATGGGCCATGCGTATTTCCCTGTTTTCCAGCATGACAGGGTCGGCAAGATACGGGAAGGGTCGTGACCCCGTATAGAATGTGCCTTCTGGAATCTCAAGGGACGTTGCGACAGGTCCCGCTATCTCAGCTTCATCAATTCTTCCCTGAATGCTTCAGTAGGTGTTCGCCATCCTAGGCACTTTCGGGGCGTGCCGTTCAGGCGGTCACAAATCGACTTCATATCTCGATTTGAGAGCGTGGCTACAGGCGCATCGTGCGGCAAGTATCGCCGTGCCCGTTTGTTCAGATTTTCGACTGAACCCTTTTGCCAAGGTGCCTGAGGATCGCAGAA